>Ga0315533_1000381_pt1 | contig 39608 bp, 50 predicted proteins | sample SalMarSW160130MG_FD_203081 | JGI IMG/M metagenome (GOLD analysis project Ga0315533, IMG submission 203081) | Salt marsh sediment microbial communities from the Plum Island Ecosystem LTER, Massachusetts, United States - Salt Marsh Sediment SW1601-30 ...
GTTCCAGTGTCCTGCTAGACATACATCTGTCCCAAACAATTCCTCTGGGCCAGAATCGATCTTCAACACCGTGGTGCTGTTGCGCGGGATGCCATAGATCATGCCGTTCGGGGCGAGTACGCCGCCCCACCACTTGGCGCTCCCCGATAGCGAGCCAAAGGTGCTCGCCGTGTCGGTCGCCGGGTCGATCTTCAACACCGTGGTGCTGTCGTATGGGATGCCATAGATCATGCCGTTCGGGGCGAGTACGCCGCCAACCCACTTGTAGGTCCCCGATAGCGAGCCAAAGGTGCTCGCCGTGTCGGTCGCCGGGTCGATCTTCAACACCGTGGTGCTCCTGTCTGGGATGCCATAGATCATGCCGTTCGGGGCGAGTACGCCGCCAACCCACTTGATGTCCCCCGATAGCGAGCCAAAGGTGCTCGCCGTGTCGGTCGCCGGGTCGATCTTCAACACCGTGGTGCTGCTGTCTGGGATGCCATAGATCATGCCGTTCGGGGCGAGTACGCCGCCAACCCACTTGTAGGTCCCCGATAGCGAGCCAAAGGTGCTCGCCGTGTCGGTCGCCGGGTCGATCTTCAACACCGTGGTGCTGCTGAACGGGATGCCATAGATCATGCCGTTCGGGGCGAGTACGCCGCCAACCCACTTGATGTCCCCCGATAGCGAGCCAAAGGTGCTCGCCGTGTCGGTCCCGGCCGTGTTTTTTGCTGCAATGCAGCTTATGTGTCTCGCCCAAGAGTTCCAGAACGATACCGTGATAGAGGCCCAACCAGGTGGCGGATGACACCTATCGCTTATGCCAAGCCTCCGTACTCTTGTGGGATAGGGCATTATCAAACTCCCTAGTTTCGCAGCAGCCCGACACGAACCACGATCCCCGCCGCCGTGTAGGTCTTGGTATCATTCGACAATGCGGCGATGTACAGGTCATCCGCATCACTGGCGGCCTTGATCAGCTTGCCAATGTTGGCGACCTCGGCGATTTGCCAATTGACAAAGTCCACATAGGCAGAGCTCGAGACCTCTACAGTAGCGATGACCTCATCCGCATCACCATCGGCGATGCTCGGCGCGCCGTTCTCGGTGCCGATGCTCGTGTTGGAGCGCAGGAACACCAACGTGAGCGCCCCCGCCTGGTCATCCAGGTCGAACACCTGGACGTTATGCAGAATCATGGTGCCGCCATTGGCGCGAAACGCGGCGGTCATGACCTGCGTGTCCGCGAGCACGTCGCCAGCGGCGTAGGCGCTAGTATCGAGCGAAAGTATAACCTCAGCAGTGTCGTCCGGCCCAGTGGCTACGACTTGACTGTCTCCAGCGATGATATCCGCCAGCGCTTCGGTCGCATCAAACACGGTATCATCTGCGCGGCGCAGCTTCCCGGCCGCCGGGGACATTTGGTCTCTCTGCGGTGAAGCCATTCTGCCCTCCTATTGTGCCATTCCCACATTCAGGCCCTGGCGGCGAGGATGGCTCCCGCCGCCAGGGCCGATCACGAAGCCGATCACTTGCCTCGCCCGGACCTACCGGGCAGGCCGCGACGGGAGCCGCCCGGCCTAGGACCCTTGCCATCATGCCGTGGTTTCCCCGAGGGCGGGCACGGACTCTTGCGCTTTGCCATGCTGTACCTCCTAGATATGTCGTAACACGTCATCAATGTACCCGATCCACTCGCGTAGCTCTGTCTCCAGGACGGCCACGCCGCCCTGGATGCTCTGCATCTCTCGGCGCATCCGCCGCAAAGTTTCCTCAACGCCCTCGGGAACCATCGGCCTAGGATCCGGCGTCGGCCCCGCCTCGGGCCAGTCCGCCTGCTGACAGATGCGTGACCAGACACGAGAGACGTCATAGTCGCGCCACCGGGAGTCGTTGCCGACGGTGAACAGCGTGGCCCCTAGCACATTGTCCTGTTGCGCCAGAAGCTCACTGTACTGGGCAATCTCCGAAAGATACTGCTCGGCGGAGATGCCCCCTTTGAGCCACCCCTGTGTACCGTGGCCCTCTACGACGTCACGCCCACACTCGGTGACGACGAGGAGCACGTTCGCGAGCTCGGGGATCAGTCGCCAGCGCCCACAATGCCAGGGATTGGCAATGTCCTCTTTGCCCGCCCAGTATTCGTGCAGCGCGACACGGTCGGCCCCGCGCATCTGCGAGAATAGAGGCGCGAACGTGCTCCAATAATCCTCTCGGAAGTTGCCCACCGAGGGCGTCAACAGCGCAGCGTTGTAGCCGTGGCTATGGCAGTTAGCAAGCCACTCCTGTTCGGCCTCACAGAGGCGGGCTGCGTCTCCCAGGCTGTTGATCGCCGGCTCGTTCCTGCTCTGCAAGAGCACATTCTGGGTGGGCAAGCGCCAGAAGCGTCCCAGGTCGTTGGGCCAGTCAGTGTAACGGACCACGACAGTCATGCCCGGCCATGCCTGGAGTATCTTGACGATGTAGGCCGTGCTGCAGTTGGTCAGCGTCACCACTGGCGGCCGCTGATGGCCGGCCGTGGCCACCACGTTGCCGAGGGGAAGGTTGCCTATAACATGTATGCCGATCTTACTGAACATCTTAGCGCCCCTTCACATACCATAGCGCGTGCACATGTGCGTCATGTCTGTGACGCCACAAGAACCATGCGTTGTACAATGCCACCCGAATCCCAAAGCGTCGCCATTCGAGCAAGAACTCGCGAACTAACATCGGCTCAGTCCTCCACTATACACCAAATCGTCCGCAACCGTCCATCCGCCCCATATTGCCCTGAGCATCGCCCCCAGAGGACGCGCACCTCCCCCTGGCTCTGCAGCAGTGCCGCCGTCGTGCCAAAGTGCACCCAGGGGAGTGGCGTTATGCTCGGCTGGGCTGTCGGCGTGGCCATGGGCGTGTTGGTACGCTCCGGCGTCGCCGTCGGCGTCCGGGTGGGCTCGCGAGTTGCTGTCGGGCTCGGTGTTGCACTGGGCTCCTCCGCTAGAATGCCGATAAACGGGGCCGCGATGTCACCTGAAAGATACACGTTCGCCGCCCACGGGTCAACTTGTGCCCACCCTACAGCGCCCCCCTCTGGGATCACCTGCGCAATCCAGTGACGGCTCCCGCTCTTGAGCCGCAACCCCAGCCATACATGCACGGGAAGCGTGAGCGTGCACCCGCCGCATGCGCCGGTGGTGCACTCTGCAACCCGGGTCTTCTGAACCAGAACGAAGGCTTGCGCTCCCTCAACTTGGCCAAGCCCCCCTTCTGGCAGTTGCTCCTCTGCCTGAACGCGAATCACCGCCGCACTCGGGGTGACTGTTAGCGTGGCGCTTGGGCGGTCCGTGTATGTCGCCGTGGGAGTCGCGCCGAATGTCTCGGTAACGCTAGGCTCTGCCGTGGGCCCTCCCGGCGTGTCAGTGAGCGTTGGCTCACTCATAACAGAGACAACCACCGGCGGGTAGGTTAGGGGCTGGAGTGTCTCCCCGTGTGGCGTGGCAAAGACAAGCGCGATGTAGTGGTCGCTCTTCGGGCCTTCTGCGAAGGCCCAGGCCCCTATGAGGCTGCACCACTTGTCACCCAAGGCGTTGACCAACCACTGATCGGGTACGCGCAGGGTGACAAAGCCCGCCACCGCTGTAGCATCGACCTCAAACTGATAGCCCCCTTGCGCATCTGTTGTTACCACTGCCATGGGGGATCCAGTGGGACCAACACCGGAGTAGAGCTCCACTGGGGTATCCGCCAACGGGCCGATGCCTGTTGACCAAAGGGCACGCCAGAGCACAATCCCTCCAAACAGGCCGCCGGCGATCATCCGCCTTAGTCTCACAAATACCACCCGACGAACATCTCAGGCACATCCTGCGCTGGCCCGAGCACAGAGTCGCCCCCCTCGGCCAACAGGCTCAGCCCCGCCGCCTTGATCTTCTCGCGGATGGCGTCAAAGGCCGCAATGTCCTCGGGGGTGAACAATGCTTCATCCCGCATGGTCTGCCAGGCTGCTTGGAGTGCCGCCCCTTGTTCGCGCGCCGCCCCAAGTTGTAGCCACATGCCGTAAGCCAGCCCACAGAACTCTGCACTGTCGCGAGTGTTAGTCATCGTCTGTGCCCTCCGTTATCACGTGCCCCACAAGCGCGTCGCCTAGCTCTTCTGCCAGGTCCGTGCTCTGGCGCGTCCACGCGGGCACCTGGTCGGGCAGAGGGTCGGCATTCACCATTTGTCGGAGTGCCGCCTGTTGGCGCTCATCCAACACCCGCTCGACTAATGCAGCGCCGTTGAAACGGTATTGCTGGACTCTGCCCTCCTGGTCTAACACCGGCGTCCATCCAATCCGCGCTGTCTCCTCTGTCGTCAGATCCAGCAGGTTGCCCAAGTCGCCGATTTGCTTCATCCCGCCGCGCGTCCGCAAGGGCCAATTGTTGACGATCTCCAGTAGCCGAATATGAGCGCGTGCGGTCAGTACGAGTTCGTGTTCTGGCATTGTCGCCCCCTCTATGTTGGCGCCCCCGTCGTGCCACTGATGCTGTGATGATGACGCCCACTTTGGCTGGTCCCATGAGTGTCTGCGTCGATCGCAATGCTGTGACGATGATACCACTCCTCACCATAGCCCTCATAGTCAGTATAGAAAACGAAAGGATCGCCGGTAGGCCACAAGTGATTATGGCTATCCCCGCCCTCGGTGTCATTTATGACATTACCAGTGCCAGCATTATCCGAAAAGGAATGCGTATGCGTGCTTATGTCCACTCCATCCACTGTCCCCGACACAGTGATGTCCCCGGCGATGTTCAACGCGGAGCCATAGATGTTAGTCCAGGGACTGCCAGAGGTACCCAGCGTGGGGGAGCCCGATGCGGCGGCAAAGGAAGAGGTTGTGGCCACATAATAATTTGTGCCACTAACAGCAAGGCTGACCCCGGAATCCCCAGAGACCTTGGCATAGGTTGCACTACGGAAGTAGTCCCCTCCAGCCCCAACATAGAACCCGGCGGTACGCAAGTAACCGCTAGCATCCGTTTTGAGAAGCATATTGACATCTGCATTGCCATCCGCGGTGTTGGTAATGGCATGGGTGTGACTTGTCGTGGTGCGGCCATTGGTCGTCGCCGCCGTCAGTGTGGCGGGCAGTCCGATCTGAACCGTCACATCTGAACTGAGCGCGCCGCCGCCTATGAGTCCTAGACCTGCGATGACTTGGACGGTACTCGCCGTGAATCCAGTGATCGCATGGGTGTGGCTCGTGGCAGTCACAGCGTTGCTGGTCGCCGCCGTCAATGTATCTGGCGTACCCATGGTGATTGTCACGTCTGAACTGAGCGCACCGCCGCCAGTGAGCCCGTCACCCGCGACGACTTGTCGCGTCAGCGGGACATAGGTAGCGGAGATATCGGGAATGTCTCCCGCCTGCAGCGCTGCTGGTAACCCCCTTGTGCCATTACAGCGCCAGACGTAGCCACTGGTGTTCCCGTCGGCGTGCTTGAGCCCCTTGGCGCCAGCGACATAGATATCCTCCCAGCGATCTGCGCTTGTCCCCAGATTAGTGTGTATGCCTGACTCCGGCTTGAAGGTCCCCGCGCCCATTAGATAGGTAGCAACACCGCCGACCCAAAACTGAAAGTTGGCCGCCGAGACGAACTTGAATCCACTGCTATAGTCGAGATAATTGTTCGTGGTGTCCACGTTCAGCCGTGAGACCGTCGGGCTTGTATCCCATGCCACGTCAGTCCCGTTTGCAGTAAGCACAGAGTTCCCAGCGCCGACGGCTTGCTTATGCCAGTTGCCCCCCGAGCCCACCCATATCAAGTCTCCGCGCGCCGCGGCCCCTATAACCGTGTCGCCGTGCTGGGCCGAGAGGAGATTGTGTGCCGCCGGTGTGGTGCCCGTAATCAGCACGTCGCTCGCGGCGGTTAGACGTCCCTGCTGATCAGCGGTGAATTGCCCTACGTGCGTCGCGTCCCCGTACGTTGCGGGAGTCACCGCCGTGTCGGCCAGCGCGATGATTATCGTGTCCAATGTCCCTGCATCCACTGTGGACGTTATCGGCCCCGAGTCACCCACTACGCCAACGGCATTGTCCCTGTCAGCAAGCGCCCAATCGCCCGCGTCGTCTGTTAGTTTCCATGCCTTTTTCTTTGTATGGCCCGGCCCCGCGCCGCGCATCCCACCACCACGCAGCCGGTCCGTAAAGTCCGGTTCCTCGTCTCCAAGGACCAAGCTCAAAGCCTCGAAGCCGTCCTCGTCTATGGCAAATTCGATGCGGCCCAATGTATCATTGTAGGGCCCATACCCGAGGCGATGACTTATCCATGTGCATTGGTCCCCTATGTCAAAGGCGGTGCCCCATGCCTTGCTCGGGCCTTCTGCGAAGGCTTCCATCGAATACCATTCTTTGACTTCCTTCGCAGACCGTTCAACTTGCAGCTCCTTGTCTCCGGTGTCCTCAATGCTTCCACAGCGCACGAGCCAACTGTCCCGTATCGCCCCGCCAGCAATGACCTCTTTGGCCAACCCGCCATCAAATATTACATTACAATGATCCGATGCGTCCCACCCATAACGCTGTTTGGTAATGTTCCCTTCTGCATCGCTGAAAATACACTCCGCGTTGCTCCCGTTCCCTTCTGTGCGATCCAACCCACGCCGTGGATACCAGGTTTGAAAGGTAGGCACGCCATCTAGGAAGTAGACATCCCAGTCTACGTCGTATCGCCGCCCAAACTCTTGCAGAAACTCATAGATATTGTATCCGCTTGCGTCCAAATCGGGGCTATCCGGATGCTCTGTTTTGTCCGCGGCGATAGCGAGAGGACTCCACTCGAGGGCGATGCTATTCGTCGGGGTTACTGGCGCGTTGCCGCCCATGGTTAGCCCCACAATATCCTTGAACGCATCATCGACCTTGACTCCGGTAATTGTCAGGTCGCCAGGGGCGGCCTCATATCCGATGCGCCAGTACAGGATACGCGCCAAAGGGAGAAACTCGAATTCGACCCATTGGTCGTCGGTCGCAATCTCGTCGGTGCGGTCCAGTTTGATTTGGTAACCGCTCCAGATATGCGTGCCGTCACGGAGGACCTCCACAAAATGGACTTCCGCCTCTTTGAGGATGGAGACCCAGGGGTCGGCGAATTCGAGCGAGCACGTGAGGTTGGTACCATATTGCCCAAAACGAGCAGTTGAGCCGCGGAGCTTATAGACGCTACCCAAGGCGCCAAGGTAGGTAGTCGCCTTGTCGTAAATGCGTACCTGGTAGTCCTCCCAGCGATGCCCAGCAGGCCAATTGACCATGGCTAATACAAATCCCTATAATACTGATAATAACTTATCAGGCATCCTGCCGTGCCGGAACTTGCGTCGATGCTCACGCCGGTTGTGCCAAGCGGCAGGCTGAGATATTTGCTGGCACTCGTGATCGTGCAATAAGACTTGGCGCCTGTGCCGTGTATCTGCTTATATACACTCCTTCTATATGTGCCATTCGGTCGCATATCAATGGTGATCGTGTCGTCATTGTTCCCCGCGCTCGAATTGACCTGGAACTCATCGGCTCCGATAGTTACACGTGGCCTGTCGCAAGCCCCCGTGAACATCACTAGCGGCCAAGCGGAGATGTCTCCCGCATTGCCACAATTCACATTGGCAGCAGTCCCGCCGTTGAGTGTCCCCCCCGCGGTGGTCATATTCTCGTCTCGCCACCACGGCATAGCAGCGATGTATTGCTGAGTGATCAGCCCTGTCACTGGGCTCTCACCATCGGGATCGAATGTCCCCTCCTCGGGGATACAGTCCAGGCACCGCGTGGCCCCGCCATGCGTGATGCGCTTTAGATAGCCCTCGCCTAGCTCCGTGTCGTGCCAATCCGACCAGTCTCCTTTCAGTGTCTCCAGGTTGGCGGCGCTCGTCCCGTTCAGTAACACTGTGATCTCGTAGGTCCCCTCTTTGTAGGTCGTGTCGCGATACTGCTGCGAGAGGGCGCTTGGCGTCGCCGAGATGACGTTGTTCACCTTGCGCGCCCAAAGCTCGGTATTCCGTAGGACAAGATATTGACACCCCGCGCTGTCGGCGACGAAATAGGTGTGTGTGCCCCCGTCCCCATCTGTGTAGGCGTACGTGTTAGTCATGATCCTAGACGCTCTTTGCCGCAGCGTGCGGCTTGAATTGGACGGCCATGCGCTCTCCCCACGCCGCCAGAACGGAGGCATGTTCGTCAAGAATCTCGAATACCATCCCTAGCTCTGGACTCTCTAGAGTGCCGGCAAGCGTCATGTCGATCTGGACCTTGGGTGGCGTCTGTGGCGTACCGGCCCCGAGCGGGCCACTCGGGGGGCCCGGGGTGAATTGTCCCGCCGTGCGCGGAGCCGGAAATTCCATGCTGGCTATCTGCATCGCCAAGGCTTGTAATTCTGCCATGAGGTTCCGGGCCTCAGTTAGATCGATACCCCCCGCTGCAAGCGCCGACTGTAGAGACGTGACGGTATGTTCCACGCTGTTGAATATCTGCGACAGAAGAACCCCCACATTACTAATCGCCCCCAGGCTCGTGGCCGCCGCCTCCAGATTGGTCGCGATCTGTTCCAGTTCGCTCCAGGTCGCGAAGTCATTTACTTGTCGCAATAGCTGCTTGGCCGCGTCAACATTGAAGCCCCACTTGCGTACATTGGAGATTGCTTCAACGGTGGAGCCAAACGATGTATATGCCCGCGCGATGCTTTCGCCAGATCGCCCGAGCTCCTCGAAGTAGCCCGAGGCCGACCGCATTTGCGCCGTTATCTCTGGCAACTCGTCCCAAACGCTCAAGACGCCTAGTTGTCTCACCATTGCCTGGGCCGCGGCGACATCTATACCGCCAAGCTCCGCAGCGTCCTGCACGGATTTGGAAATCGCCCCTAACGCCCCGTAAGCGGCCTGAACAATGCTCGCTGTCTCGCCCGCGCTCTTGAGGGCATCTTTGTGGGCCGTCCCGATGCGATCCAAGGTCGGGATCAAGAGATTGGCTGCTATCTCCATCTGCAGGCCAAAATCCCGGACCATGCCCTGCAGGTCCATTGTCTTGAGCCCGGCCATCTCGGAAAAGACACTGGACAGATTCAACAACGATAAGAGTTGCGTCAGTGGCTCTAGTAGGGGCGCTGCTGCAGTCAAACGATCTTTGAGGTCGGCTCCCAACCCCTCGATCCCTATGAGAAGTTCGTCTACTGCGAATGCCAAGTCCGCAATGAATGCCTGTATGTCCGTGGCGAAAAGGGCGTTGCCCATTTTCATCTTGCTCAGGTCGAATTCCGTCAGTTTCAGGATCTTCCCAACGCTCTCTGCCAAGCCAGCCGCTTTTTTCACCGAGGCGCTAGTGTCGCTGTCAATAGAGTTGAGCCAGTTATAGATCATGCCGCTGGCATGTTGGATCCGCCGAATGTAGACTGAGAACACCTCCACCCAATCCTTGGCCCCAACGTCTATATCCAACTTGGGGCTCAACAAGGCAAGGAGTTTTTGCACGTCTTGTGCTACGGGTGAGGCCAAGGCAAGATTGGCGCGCGCATCATCACCTATCTCTTCCATCCAGTTGTAAATCGTTCCCGAGATGTGTCTAATCCTGCGCAGCCATTCCTGGAACTTATCTGCCCAATCATAGTCGGCGCTGGCAAAGTCCAACTTCACCGCGAGAATGCTGACGAGCTTTCGCACGTTCTCCGAGACGGGAGCTGCTAAGGCAACGTTCGCTCGGGCGTCGTCAGCAATATCTTGCATCCAGTCATAGATCATCCCACCCGCGTGCCGCAATCTCCTTAGCCAAAGCGCAAAGGTATCCGCCCACAGGGCAGAGCCGGCGTCTATGTCGAGCTTGATATTTACGAGACCGAGAAGCTTGCGCACATCATCAGCAACGGGCGCCGCAAGGGCTACCGCTGCGCGCGTGTCCGTATCGATCTTTTGGATCCAATTGTAGACCATCCCACTGGCGTGTTGGATTCGAGCGATCCACAAGGCAAATTCATCAGCCCAGAGTTTGCCCCCCGCGCCAATCGTTCCCATTTTGATGGTCAGAAGCGCCAGGATCCGTTTTATATTGTCTGCCACTGGCCCCGCGAGAGCGAGATTGGTCCGCGTGTCCTGATCTATCTCTTGCAGCCAGCCATAGATTACCCCCGATGCATGACGGAGACGCGCCAGGAATAGCGTGACCTGCTCCGCCCAGTCGCCCTCACCCGCCTCTACCCCCAGCTTGATGCTAAGGACGGACACAATCTTGCGCAGCGCGTCCGCTATCTCGCCAGCGTCACTCAAGGCCAACTTTGGATCCAGCTCCGCTTTGGCCTTGGCGATCAGGCCGTGCATCTCAGAAACCGCGTCATAGAACCGTGTCGCCCAGGTGGCCAGGTCGAATTCTTCCGGCCCAACTGAGAAGCTTTTGAGTGCAGCGTTGGCGGCGCTGATCGCGCCTGAGAGCTTGATGATGGGTTCTAGCAAGAGCTCCACATCGGCCAGCTTGGGCTTCAGCTCTGGCACCCAGCTATAGAATTTGCCAACGGCTAGCTTCAAATATTCGCCCATGTCGTCCAGGGCCTGACCGACTCCCGCGGGGATGCGCATCGTCATCAGATCGGCTAACGCCTTTTTCGCAGAGGAGACGCCCCGTTCTATGTCGGCCGACACCTCGGCGAGCCCTTTCGTGGCAGCCTCTTTCGCCTTGGCCATGCCAGATGACATGCCGTCTACGCCGCGAGAGATGGACCCAGAGAAGGCGCCAGTAAAGTCCGTCTGACGGATGCCGCTCAAAATGTTATTCGTCAAGTCGTCGAATTGCTTCTCCAAGGCGGCGAGCGCGTCATCGGCAGCGGCGAGTTGGCCCTTTTGCATAGCGAGCAAGGCGTTGACGGCAGTCTGGGCGGCCTTGACATTGTTGCCTGCTAGAGCCGTCGCCACCTTTGCCGATTGTTCAGCATAGAGCACTTCATTCTGCAATCGCTCGGACTCGCCCTCGCCAGCGATCTTCAGTAGTTGCTTCTCCTGCTCTAGCGTGATTTGCTCAGACGCGTAGGCTTTTTTGATCTGCGCTATCAGGACGCGGCGGATCTGAGCGCCCTGCTCCTTGAGCTCGGTCATATAGGCTTTCTGGCGCGTGATTTCCTGCATCACCAGGGCACGCCGTTGGATCATCTGGCGACGGCTGTAGCTCACGCTATCATTTGCCTGGTTTTGTTGGAATTTGGCCTGGAGTTTGGCGGCTTCCTCTGTGGCCCCCGCATCCTGTAAGGTTTGATATTGCGCCTGGAATCGGGCCCGCGCCTCGGTTTGAGCTAGCTGGAAGTGGAAAGCCAGCTCTCCCGCGCGCGTCCCTGCTAGCTCTTGGCTCTGCAATAGCTGATCGTGGTGCTCCGTGTCCAGGGCAAGCGTGCTCGCTTGCCACTCCCGCTGTGAAGAGAGCAGTTCTTCGTGATGGCTGGCAACAATACTGCCGACTCGTCCTAGCGCGGCCTGCATCTCTTCAGAATTGAACGCATCGCGCAGGGCCGCCTGCATTCCATGGGAATGCTCATAGGCGGCCTGAGTGCCGATAGCAATATTGGCCTGTATCGCCGCAAAGTTCTGGCCCAACATCTCGGCAGCGGCGGTGCTCTGCGGCCCAAGCGCATCCAGCATATTCTCGAAGGCTGCGGTATACTCGGGTACAACAGCCCCTACCCCGTCCAGCGCCGTGATAGTCCCCGCCGCCGCCGCGTTGATCTCCCTCAGCTTCTCGGGTACCTGGGCAGCGGTAATGACGTGATAGTGCAAGTCTGTGGTGAGCTTGCCGAGGGCGTCACTCATTCGCTTGTATTGCTCTTCGGTGAGAGCGCCCGCCTCGCGTTGGCTGTCCAAGTTGGCGGTAAACGTCTTGATCTGGTCGCCCGTTTGCAGCGACGCCCGAATGCCCTGCGCGAGACCATCAAATGCGCCTCGCAATACGCCTATGACGCCGCCCGCCTCCATATTGGCGGCGGTTAGCTCGCCCATGGCCGCCTTGAGGTTTTGTATCGAGGTCACCAGGGTTTGTTGCTGACCTTGCTGGGTGCCCGCCTGATCGCCCAGCTTGGCCATGGAAATGCGAGCTTCTTCCATGACCGCCTGCATGAATGCAGTCTCGCGGGATAGCCCTTCGGTCTGAGTCTGAAGGGCCGCGATGCGTTCCCGCACGCGGCCAGAGGAGATGCCAAAGTTGTCAAGGCGGGGAATCGATTGGTTTGCGAGGAGAGCTGCAAAGTCGCCCAAGGACTGGCTCGCGTTCATACCAAAGGCCATGCCAAGCGTAGCGCCCATGTCCGCGAGCTCGGCTGCTTGGTCCGTGGTTTCTGCCAGCCCCATGCCCAGGAAGCGCGATGACGCTTGCATGAGCGTCATGTCGTCTATGAGCCCGTGCGTGGACTCGCGAAGTGCAGCTAACCCTTGTGCGGATCCGCCGAGGTTATAGAAGGTCCGCCTGGCCGCCTGAGTCGCGACACCGAGCTGATACATCTCGGCGGTCGCCTTAACGACCATGCCCACCGCAGCGACGCCCATGACAGTGCGATAGACGTCGCCCAACTTGCCGAGCGTGGACGACTGAGAGGTTACGGCTTGCTCTGTCTCTTGCGTCTCATTGCGCAAGCGCGCCAGCGCGTTTTGGGCCTCGCTTGCGTTCTCGACATTGACGACTATCTGCAAAGGGACTGGCATTCTAGCTTATCCCCAAGTGTGACCGATCTGCCATGGCGGCCCGGTAGGCCATCTCCCGCCGTCCCCAGATGATATACTCACGGGCATGTATCACGTCCCAGGGGGGCATCCCCCACGACTCGGCACAGCGCAAGACCCCGACCCACCAAGGCACCTGGCGACCTCGATTATCTGCCCATTGGTTCAGCTTTTTTTTTCCTCGTCCGTGACCGCCTTTTTGCCGACGGACTCTACAACGCGCTCAAAGAGGGCCATGACCTCTCGCATTTTGAGCCGCCGCAGGCGCGTCTTGTCCCAATCGCTCACGTCGTCGAGCAGATCCAGGATTGTCGACCACACGTGCTCATTGCCCGGCTCGTTGAAAAGTAGGACATATTCGTAAGGCATCTCGTCCAAATCGCCCAGTATCTCTGCTAGGCGCGCGCCGTCGATGTTGATCGTGTCTATTACGCTGTCGACCATATTCCTCCTTTTTTGCTAGGTGTCGAGCCTAGCTGTAGGTCGCCTCGTTATTCACCACGATGATCTCGGAGTCACCCGCGCTTGCGTCATGGCGCAACCGGAATGTCGCCGAAACTGTGTCGTTCCCATCGGCATCACTCATAGGATCGAAGGTCTCGTAAACGCCTACCGCGTTGATAATCAAGGACTTGTTCGTGTACGAAGTCCCTCCACTTGTGAGAGCGGCGCCCTCCGTTTTGATCTGTATGATCCGCGGCGTACCGTCCCGCCAGGCGATTTTCTCGGTCCCCGCCGTATCATTGAGTTCCATAGTCAGGGACAGCGTGGCCTCGTAGCCAACCTGCTTATGATGCGCCCATGCTATGTTGCCGTCTTGGGTCGGGACGGGCGTGAATCCGGTCGTCACTGCTAGAGACCAGTCGCGCAGCGTCGCAGGCGCTTCGGTTGTACCGGCCGTCCCGCCCTTAGCATCGATATAGAACTGACCCTTGTTGGCATAGATTGTCTCGACCGTCGGCGTTTGCACGGACGTACTGTAAAAGGCCCCGGCGGATGTAACCTCACGGCCAATCACCGTCCCGGACATCCTCACGGATTCGCCGTACGCGGCTGCCAACGTAAACTCCGAGACAAGCCCATAGTCGAATGTCTCAACCAATACATTGTCGCCCGCCTCGAAACTGAACGTTTTGGCGGTCTTCACACCTGATGTGCCGAATGGATAGGTGTAGCTGTATTTCCCGACTGTGCCGTCCCCAGCCCCTGTTGATTGCCAATTGATTCCGCCGCCAAGGATCCATGGCAGCTCCTCAAACGTGGCATCGCGTTCCTCTAAGCTCAACGAGGCGCGTTTCATGGCCGTATACTGCCGGTCACCACCGGCCATCCATCCGTCATCCTCTTCCGGAGTTTCTATTGTGCGATCATCCGTGAGGATCGCAGTCCCTCTCCACATATCATCACAACTGACCGCCGTCCCCGCTGTCGTCTCCGGGCTGAACTGAATCTTGCGCAACCGTCGCACTCCACTCGTTTTCTGTGCCATCGGATCCCTCCATCATGGCTTGTTCGGTAGGCGGTGCTTCCGCCTGCCCTGATTCACGTTCGTATAGAATCTCATATAGACCGCGCTGCGCTTTGAGGCGCGCAACGCCTATCCGCTCCACTTCCTCGGCGCTCAGGTCTCTGGCAGGGATTCCGCGAATGGTAACGCTCCTGCCAATGGCACGCGGGCGCCATCGTGCTCCGACCGCTCGCCGTCGTCGCTTTGGCATTTGTCGCCTCCGTTTTCTGGGATATGGGCGCGGGTAGGTTTTGTCACAGTGATTATTTCCCCGTGTGCTTCCGCCGCGCGCAAAAAGGCCTCGCGGACTGCCTGGGTTATCGTGGTGTGCATTATGTGTGGGGAGGACACCCCACTATAAACCCACTGATCTATATGGGCTTTGTTACACAGCTTTGAAAACCAGACGTCTGTCCCCGGCCACGTAGCCGCCCTCAGCCCTTCGACTCCGCACTCGGGCCACCCGAGCGCGTCCAGCAAGCTATAGTCATAGCCGAACCAGGGGTAAGGGAGTCGCTCGAAAACACGCCGATCTATCAAGATGCTTCCAGACCCTAGAACATCAACTTTCAACAATGCGTCATCTGGCCATCGGTGGATTGGCGCTAGCTTTCCATCGTTCCACATGTAGGCGCAGGGATCATAGGGAACCCCCCGGCGGAAGTTGAGGCCGCCCACCACCATGAACTTGTCTCGGTCTCGCGCTGGCCATTGCGCCAACTTTGCCACAATGTCCGGAGGGTGTATGTGATCGCTGTCCAGCATGAGGATGTGGGTGAATGTTTGCCTCAGCAGCGTTGCGGCCATTTCGTTGCGCGTTATGTCAGTCCGCGCATACCCATGCCCCATAAACGAATTGCCTCGCGCGATGATCGTCATCAAGCTATGGACTGCCTCCGCGTACATCATCCGCTCAGAGGGGATTGCCACCACAACGCTCACGTCATCAGACAATGTTATAACCCCACCGTCACATTGTACTTTTCTGTTATCTGGAAGGTGAACTCTATCGTTGCGTATTCTCCTGCCCAATTGGCCACGGCGTTGATGATCTCGCTTCGGTGTACACCACTCAGCGATCCCAGTTGCACGGCGCCATCGTATGCGTCCAGCACCCGCTCGAAAAAGGGCTCCAGCCGCTCTTGTCGGGCAGCATGATCGATGTTCTGGCCCAGCGGTTCGCCTACGAGCCGGATCATGATTGTGTGGGTGACTTCGCGTTGCGTATAGTTCGGATTGGTGATCGCCGAACTTTGCCAGTAGGTGATCAGGGAGGGAATGTCGGCCGTGTCTATGACCTGTGGCGGCCGCGTGAATGCCTGCGCCACGCCGGTTACGTTACTATTGATCGTCTGCATGGCGGCCAGGACGCTACTCAAGCTCATGATATAGTCTCTCGCCGCGTATAGACGTCCAGTACCTGGCGGATGTCCGCTGGCAGCCCAGCGGCCGTTGTCACCATCCCCACCTCGGGGAAGGCTTGCGTTTCAAACGTATCCGAGTCCTTCTGCCGATAGAGATATGCCCCCCAACGCTGTATGGCAAGCGTGATCTCTGGTTCCGGCTCGAAAACATAGATCGCGGCGCCATCCAGGTGTGTGGCTGCGGTGCTGCCATTCACGCCCCGGCGCACAGAGAGGCTCGTATTCAGAGGGACCGCATAGACGTATAGGAGCTCATCGTCGATTTTGAGGAGGTGGCATTCCTGGAACCGTGGGGCTAGACCCTGAACGTTGGCCCCCGCGGCGCTGGTCACTGTGAGCGTCGTCCCCGTTGCATCAGTCACCGCCGCCTGGAGGGTATCGCCCGAACCAACCCAGGCCCTGGCCCAGTCTGAGTTATATCCCCAAGTCCCAGCCACTGCGTTTGCGCGTTGCGGCGTTCCGCTGAAGCTCAGGGCGACGCCGGTGCTTTCGTCTATATCGATTCGGGCCTTGGGATAATCGCCGTAGGGCCACAGGATGTATTGCGCCGGTGTGATCGTTGTGCCTGTATTCCCAGTGGTCAGCAAGTTTATCTCTAGCAGATCATCGTCCAGCCATATCCGCCAACTCTCATCGTCATCATAGTATCGCGTCTCGATGCGCGGATAGAACTTGCGCCGCGTCCAGGTATCGATCTTGCGGCTGGCGCTCTCACAGAAGCGCCGGAGCAAGACGTCCTCTCCAGTCACAGATTCCACGACGGCCTTATCGCTGTCGCGTAGGCCGAGATAGTCTTTCAGTTGCCATGGCGTCGCATATTCGTTCACTGGCCTTCTCTATGTGCGGGGCGGGCTTGGGTCTCCCGCCCCGCCTTACTATGGCCTCTGGCCTCAGTTATTGACGAAGGCGACTTCATTCCAGTTCGTGCCGTCCGCTATGAGCAATAGAGTGTCATTCGCCGAGAGGGCCCTACTACCACCTAGCTTGAGTGTGCCCGTATCGGTGATGGTCACGCTGTTCGATGCGGGACCGATGAGGACCAGAATGTCGCCCGCCGTTCCCGCAGCGATGCTGCTCGTGTTGACTGCGCCCGCCGCCCCCAACTGCTGGAAAGTGCCAGTTGGCGTGATGATGCTATCCATCGTCACTGTGATAACTGTCTCTGGGGGGATACGGAGCCAGGTTCCAATGCTCACGATCCCCGCTGCCGTAAGCGCCCCATCGACACCCATGGTGGACTCGGCGCTCACCGCGCCCGTTTGAGTACTCGCCCCGGTGATGGTAACGTCCCCGCCGAAGGTGCTGGTCACGCCCGATTGAACATCTAGCGTGGCGCCGCTTTGCATCTCTAGCTCACCACCGCTAGCGACCACCATCTTCGCACCGCCCTGCTCCGTATAGACCAGAGTGGCATAAGAGCACCCGGCCAGAACCGCAATGACCAGTCCCGCGATCAAAAGTTTTCGCATGTTCAACTCCTGTCCCGGGCGAGGTCGCCCTCGCCCGGGCTTTTTCTTAGCTCAGCCATCGCATGATGGCACTGGAACTGATCTGAGTGGCGCTCTGACTCACCGGGATTGACAGCCGACCCTTGAAGACCATAAAGTCCGCATATGATCCGTTCGTCAGCGTTCCCGCGACTGCGATGCCAAGATAGTGATGATCTGCAGGCAAGGTGTCTACCTTGATATCCCACATAATCATTTGGCCATCATCAGTTACGGCTGGGGTGAACTTGAGCGCCGTCGCCGAGATAGCGTCTAGCGTGCCGTCCGCTGCCTCTGCGCATTGCAACTCAAACGTTGGGGAATCCGAAGGGTGGATCGTGCCCAGGTGCCCCACAACGTGGACATAGTCGCACATGGACACGTCCCAATAGCCGCCCGAGGCCGGAATAGCGGAGACCCCGGTCAGGGCGGTCTCACAGAGCGTGGTTCCAACCTCTACAAAATAGTCCCGACCAAATTCTCGTACATTCATGTTATATACTCCTGGTTAGCTTGTCGCGACCTTGTAGAGGACAAAGCGCCATGGCTCTGTGACCTTACCGCCCAGCCGCCGCCGCATGACGATCTTGACCTGATTCTGGCTGGCCGTGGTTGAATCGTCATAGCGTTGCACGCTCATACCCACGCGCTCAGCAATCGTATATCCGCTCAGGTCGCCATAAATGGCCACGAAGGCACTGGCTTCCACTGAGGGCATAGCTTCCTGCTCCAGTGCAGGCGAGCCCATCAAGCGTTGGTGGAAGCCCTCCGCGACATTATCTCCGAAGCGTTCGCGCCAGAGATATTGCCCATAACTGTCCTTGAGCTGGGCCACGTCCTCATAAGTCGCTTTTTCCATGATCCAGGCCGCGTTCTGCCTATACTGCTGATCCAGTTTGAACATAGTACTGATGAGCCCGTCCCATTCCACAGCGGTGGTAGAACTCGGGTTTATGCCATAGCTCAGGCTCAGGCCATTGGCGCTGTCAGGCACGATCCCCTGCGGGCCACTCGTGCCATCGCCAGTCAGGAATAGATTATCCTCGTTGATCGCCAATGCCTCGCCAAACACCCTGGTCAGATAGGGCTCGATAGGAAATGCCGCGTCCTCTAGCATGTTCTTGGAAAGAGTAACGGTCGCCATGCAGGTATGTACCGGGATCTTCTCGAGGCCCGTGCTGAGGTTCGTCGCCGCGGCAGTGCTGCTCGGCTGCTCATCAACCCAAGTCACCCTAACCGCGTTGGCGTATTGAGAACCCCCGCCCGTCGATTTCGGCAGCTCCAAAGTGTCACGCGACGTTGGGATGGGCGTGGTGCGTTGGCGTACTTGCGCGACCGCCGCCACTCGCTCGATGAGCCGGGCCTGAAAGTCCACAGGTGCCCAGGCACCACCGAGGGCCTCCGCTGATTCGATCATCGTTGCCTTGAGGTTGGCTACACTGTCAAAACCCTTGAGTAGTGCGTTTGCGATGGACTCGGGCGTCCATACCGGATCACGCACAGCCACCCAGTCATCAGCGGTCATCCGCGGTGAGCCATAACGCAAGTACTTGAAAAAGGACTGGCGCTGATTCCAATAGCGGGTCATGTAGTCCCCGCCGTGCATATCCTTCAGAATCCGGTCCACACCGGCATCGCGCTCCCCGAACCGCTTCTCGTAGAACGCCTTGACGGTATAGGGAACCTCCGGTTCGTCCGCCTTCGCCGCCTTCTCCTCTGGGGCCCCGCCCGGCATTGGCGGCCGAATCGGGTCCGTCTTGGGAATATCCAGCCCCTTGACGGCCTCCTCGGTCTCAATGAGCGCCTTGAGGCTTTCCGCCTCCTTGCGCCGCTCCTGCGCCTCTTCAAGGGCGCCCTTCTCGATGGCCTCAAGTGCCTTCGCCTTCGCCACGTTGAACAGTTCTATTCTCGTCGCCATGTCTTTTCTCCTGTGGTTATAAATCCAATAACACAATGCGTTCCCGCTCCAATGCCAATGCCCGTCGCCGCGATTCCTCATCGCCTTCTGGTTCTGGGCCTTCGTCATTTGGGAACGCGATATTCAGCGCCTTGTAAACTGCTTTCAGCTCCTCAACAGGCCGGTCTATCATTCGCGCGTCCGCGGGCGACGGGGTCAGGCTGCCCTCGGCGATCACCCACTGTTTGATTTCGCCGTCGGCCGCCACCTGCCTGGCGCTCGCCAACGTCTGAGATGATTGGCCTAGCACGCCTATTCGTATGAGGTCCTGGACCGCCTGATAGTATCGGTTAGCCTTGTCGAGTTGGCCCTCAGCCCAAAGCCCAGTGGCGTCTGGCAATAGGACATCATAGGCCCCAACCAGCTCAAACCCCGGAGCGTCCTTCCCGTGCGCATACAGCATTGGCAGCTTGCCCACCGCGTCATATATGCGCGTCAGTCCCGCCGTCTGCGGCGTGAACCATTCCCCAGTGAGGTCCTTCTCCTCGGGGCCTCCCCAAAGAGCGAGATAGCCGCCGACGCGTTGCTCGCCCAGCGCCTTTACGGTGAGACGCACGTCCCACGAGGGCGCATCCTTCTTTTGTGTCGCCTCTTCCAGCAGGGCCTGGGCCTTGCGAGTCACCCGGGCCTTTACGTCTGCCGGGGCCTGGCTCTGAGGGATCCGCCCCAGCGCATTGCGCAAGTGTGGCAGGTCTATATCTCCAGCTTCGTTGCGATATGGGAAGTGACGCAATGCCCGCGACGTGGTCTTGCCCTCATCATCTTTTTCCCCGCCCGGTTCGATCCAGAGGAAGGCCGAATCGGGGAGCTGATTGATTGTGGCCACAGACCACGCGGCCTTGGTTTCCAGGGCGGCCTCGGGCTCATTCGCATATAGCGCCGCCATCTGTTTGTCCGCCTCGGCGCGTGAATCATGGCAACCCAGCGTCTCGCCTGTCGGCTCTCCGTCCGGCCCGATTTTGTAGACACAGAACTCATCATGCTCTTTGATGGCCTGATATGGCATCGCTCACCTCCGACATAACAAAAGCGCCCACCAGAGGCGCTCAAAGGCGCTCCTATAGCAGGCGCTCGCAGGCGCTCAGATATTCAATTGTGCGGATGCAGCCTATGCTTTAGCCCGGCCTCAACACCAACCCAAGCCACGCGGCATTATTATCTATGATGACCGCGTGGCCCAAGATGGTACCGGCCGCTGCCGTTACACTTGGTTGAATTACCTTCGCCCCGGTCCAGGGCGCCGGGGCATCGTCGCTGAATCGCGCGTTCCGTAATAGTTCCCATTGCGTGAGGGGCATTACCCATTCCCAATTATGCCGCCGTCGATCCCTCGCCAGCATCTCCATCAGATCATTATATAGACTCATTGTGGGAACACATCCCATATCGCGCCACAATGGACGCATTGCCACTTCCCGCGCGAAATGCTTGTGGCCGGGCGGCGCTCGGCAAACGGCCGACAGTTGTGGTATATATCCAGTCCTATGGTATACCAAACATATCGTTCCACAAAAAGCGCCTCTAGTTCTGGGATAGTGATCCGATTTTCGTGCGTCTCGCCGTTGTGCCGCTGATAAACATATAGCGCATCATCGCGAACATACGCCCAGCTATGCGCACAATGAGCACACTTGATCGGTCTTCCCGCTGGTTTCATGCCCCGTGTCTCCTTAGAATATCCCGCACATAGTTCTCCAGCCCCGCCTGAATGCTCGGGAGCGCTTCGCGTATGACGCCTTGGGCCGTACGCCAACCGCGGGCCTTGTGGAATCCCGCCTGCTTCGTTTCGTCTTGAACGTAGGGCGCATACGTTGCATTATTGCCAATGATGGCCTTGCGCGGCTCCACGCGATATGTCCATCGCTGGCCGAGCGCTTGGGATGTCTGTCGCCCGCCGACGCTCCCGTCTTTGCGCGCCCACCGAGGCCCATAATGTCTCTCATACCAGGTATTATTTGCCCCCGAACGCCACGCCCTGGCGCGATTCGCCCCTGTTGCCGGGGGATAGGGGGCCACGCGAGCCTTGAGGTCGGACGCTATGGCCAGCAGAGCCGGACGCAGAAAGGACGCGCTTGCCAATTCGCCCAGCACCCGATCTAAGAGCCCAAGACCCCTTACCTCAATGTGATAAGACACAGCCTATGCCTTCCATCTGTGGACAATGAAGCATCTGCAGTTTTTGACAATCACCCCAGATGCCATGTATATCCCTCCCACACCAGCTTGGAGGTCATAGACATGTCCCGAATAGTCGAAATGCCGAACATCTACGATTTGCATCGGCGCTATATGGCCGGCGAGACTGCCAGTCAGCTGGCCCTGGAGTATGGCTGTCATGCCAATACGATCCTCGGGCGCTTCCGTCGCGCGGGATTGCCACGGCTGCCGACGGGAGGCCAACAGCGCGACCGGATCGCTATTCCTGGGCTCGACTTGTTGTTGGCCCGCTATTTGGCCGGAGAGTCTGAGAATGCCCTCGCGCATGAGGCCGGGGCCAATCGCTCGACTTTCCGCCGTCGCTTGTTGAAGGCGGATATTACTCCTCGCGGCCGCAGCCTGGCCGGACACCTCAAATGGGACCGGATGTCTGCTCTTCAGCGAGAGGCCCAGGTTAGAGCCGCCCATGCCGCCAATGTCGGGCGCATCCCGTCGTGGGAGGAACGGCGCCATCAGGCCCAAACCCGCCAGAGCCGGCTGTTGACCATTAGCCCTGTAGAGCGCACGCTGGCCACCGGGCTGGCTGCCCACGGGCTTATCCCCATCGCACAATATGCTCTTGGGATATACAATATTGACATCGCCCTCGATGCAAGCGCCCTCGCCGTGGAGGTCTTCGGTGGCAAGTGGCATGCGTTTGGTCGCCATCGCAGCCGATTCTTTGAGCGTACGATATATATCCTCAACAGCGGCTGGCACCTCTTGGTCGTTTGGGTCGACGGGAAACATTATCCCTTGGGCGCTGCCGCCGTAGAATATATAATCGCCCTCGCGAAGGACATCAGCCGCAACCCAGCCACGCCCCGTCAATATCGGGTGATTCTTGGTAACGGTGAGCCTGCTCCCGTTCTCAAGACGCATCTCAACCGCCCCGCCGACATAGAACGATTGCACTGCCGCTTCCGCGCCCCCGGGCACTATGACTATATTCCCGGGTAGAATGCATCCTGGATGCCGAGGCACCCAGTCCGCGCCTGGCGAGAGTTCAGCCCACCTGTTTTGCGGCTGCCCATCCAGGGGGGCACAGAGAGGACACACCTTTTCGTCTTTCACTGTCTGCCAGTAGGCCGTGAGTTCTAATCCCGCCTCCTGGGCCCGCGCTGCCATCATGCGCTCGCCCTCACCATATGCTCGGGTAACCTCGGTCACCGCGATACTCTCGGCGCGTTGCGGGCCGAACGTCGGCGTTAGCTCGCGTCGGAGGTCGCCAATCGTCTGCCCCGGCGTGTCTATGAACTGTGGCACCTTCTGGCGCAAAACCTTCTGACTATATTCGTTCAAGCCCGTCACTAGATCATAGCTATAGGTCGTCGCCCATTCTGCTGCATCGAGAGCCACTAGCGCCCAGTCCACGCCCACGGGCAGGGCTGCATAGGTTGTCGCCGCCGCTACCAAGGCCATACGCTCCAACTCGGGCCGGAGTATCCGCACGACCTCTTGCAATTCCGCCGACCAGAAGATGGCATCACTGAGCCCCGCTATGTCCGGGGGCCATCCCAGGAGTGCTAGAACCCGACGCAGTTGTTGGCCCAACGACAGCCGCAGAGTCCGTTCCAGTTTCGTCTCGTCTTGATCCTTCGCGTCCGCGTTCGGGTCTTTTTCCCCGCTCGCCGTCTCTCGGACGGCTTTGGCGAAAAAAGGGCGACTGGAAAGCCGCGCGCACATCTGCCTCTGTGTCCGCCAAAGTGAGGGCTTGCATAATCCCTTCCTTCAGGCCCGACGGGAGCACATCACTCTCAAAGGCGCGTTCCCCAGGCGCGCGCCCCTCTTTGATCTCCTTAGCCGCCACATGCTCCCAGCGCTTGAGTTCAGTCGCTATACCAAGCTGAGCCGCCTTTTCGGCCAGTGTAGAGGCGGTAACCGCGGACGGCGCCTCAAGTTGGGGCAAGCTCGCTATAGGTACGTCATCTCCGACGGCCGGGGTGTTCGCCTGTGGCGTTGTCACTGCTGGCGTTGCTGCCCCTGCCATGGTGGACACAAGCGAGCCTGGCGGCAAAAGTTCCAAAAGCCGGACGGGGACATCTGTGATGTCCAGGTCGCCAATCTGGGCTGGGAACCCCATTATCGGGGCCAGGCTCCGCTCGGCCCGATTCTCGTTCAGCGTCCGGTCCCTGCTGTATGCTTGATATTCCGCTATCTCAAGTGACCGGTCTTGCGGGACCACGGAAGGCGCGGCGATAACGATCCCCTCGCCGTAGAATGGCCCGACCTTGGCGGTCAGCTCATCTGCGAAATAATCGAGCATCGGCTGGACCGTGTTACGCCCGAAAGTGATTTCTATGGCCTGCTGGGCATCACCGGAATTGCCCCCGTCCAGGAGGCCGGTCGGAACGCCGTATATCTTATCAATTTCTCCCTTGGTAAAGGCACGGCTTTCGACAAACTGCATATCCGCCATGGCCTGTTGGATCACATCTACGGAAAGACCGCCCGCCCGCGTAAAGAACAGGCGTTTGCCATTCTGAATGTCTTGTTGGATGTGCGCCGTAATGCGATCAAAGTCCACTGGCAGCATGTTTTCCGGTAAGCTCACCACGGCGGCGGGGATAGCATTATCGTTTCGATAAAAGTCTCTTTGCCACCGACGCGCGCCCAAATCGAGGGTGATGCCGTCCATTGCCGCGCTCAGGGGTGAGAGCCCCCGCCAATAATCGAATGGGTTCGGCGTGCGAAAATGCACGACGTTCTCGCCGGGGAGGAGGAACGACTCATTGCCCACATTGTAGGCGTAGTCCACAATCGGCATGCCCGTCAGGGCACTCTTGCGCAAGGTCTCGACATTGGGCTTGCAGGCACTAGCGACCAGGGGCCATAGCTCCCTGGGCTCACCGCGACCAGGAGCATCCGAGCTCACGAATAGGAAGGCCTCCCCGCGAAGCAAGTACCACCACGTGAGATATTGAGCGAGCAGCCCACCCGTAAATGTCCCGCCCGGCCTGGCCCAGAGCCGCTCAAAGGGATGGTTCCCCAGATCAATCAGCTCCTCGCCCTGGCGGTCCTTCACCTCCCATTTGGCAGAAGCGATTCGCCGCGAGATGAGCATCAGATCGGCATAGACCCAGGATGCACAGACAGCATTGCGATATGCCGCATCAGTGTCAACGGCATCCGATTGCCAACGCGACGCCTTGCTATGCGCCTGCAATGGCAGGCCGTACATCCCCGCCGCCGACGTATTCGTCTTGTCGTTCTCTCGGGCCCCATAACGTACGCCGTCAATGGCATAACGCAAGACGCGCCCCAACAGGTTCGGCTTGATGGTCACTGCGAGGCTCCCTGGCACTTATATGGCTGCATAGGCAAACCCCTGCGTCTCACGGATCCCCAGGCACACATAACGTAACGAGTCTGCAAAGTGATCATTTTGCTTTACCGGCCTATCAAGAGCCCGCCCCTGGCGATCTTGCGCCCAGGGATACGACTCCATCTCGGATATGCCGTTTACACACGTGGGGGCGAATGTCAGTCGCGGCATCCCGTCCCCAGCGATTGCCAACCGCGACTTGACTTCTTGGATCCCATCATTCACCCGGTTATCCGCCGGGATCACGCGCAGCTCCGCCACCCGCATGGCCGCTATCAATCCCGCTGCTGACGGATCAACAAAAAACTCAGGAGCATTGTAGCGCCGGCTAATATCAGCGCAGACCTCAACAAACCGTGGTTGCAGGACTCGCCGCTCGTAGAATTCTTCGACGATGTGGATCCGTCCGTCATTGTCGAGGGCTCCGACCAGTACGACGCCGGGATTGGTATATCCCTCGTCAACGCCGGCGACATAGCGTACCACGGGGCTTTCACCGTGCTGCTCGACCACGTGAATGGCTCTATCAAACTCATCATACACTAACCCCTCGAATGCGACAAACTTGCCCTCTAACTCCTGTTGCGCGAAGAGGCCCGTGTAGGCTGCCTCCAAGGAGCCCACAAACTCCTCGTTTAGATAGGGATTGTCGCGCGTACGTACCCGCCACGTACGCATTTCGCCCCGTCGTTCGTATACCCAGTTGCGGCCCCTCGGCGTCGTCGTGATCCAACAATCCCCGGCCTTGCCATCGGCGCGTAACCGGGCAATGAGCACATCCCAGGCCCGGGCATTACAAAGCGCAGCCTCGTCGAGCCATGCCCAGTGGAGATTGTCGCCACGTAGGCGATCCGGATTGTCCGCTGTCCGGAACAATATCTCTGCGCCCGTGCTCATATGAGCAATCATGTCCGCACGCGCATAGTCTACAATCCACGGCCCGCATGCCTCTTGGAACTTGCGCAGCGTCGCGTCCTGGAGCATCCGGTAGGTCGGCGCCGCGATGAGTCCGAGAGTGCCTGGCTGTGCGTGTATGAGGGCCTTGTAGGATCCGGCGGTCGTCTTGCCAGACCCTGTCCCACCGATGAAGCCAGTGAACCGCTCCGGGGCCGCCAGGAACTCCGCCTGCTTCTCGAATACCTCTATATCAGCGGATGACCCAGCCGTTGCTACTGACACTTATTCACGGCCCTCCGAATAATACTCAGGAATTCAGAGACGCCCACGATCTGATACAACTCGCCCCATCCCTCCCTGGCCGTTGTTTCGCGACCTGGCCCCCAGCGCAGCCATGCAACAGGGGATAGCTTATACACCCGTTTTTCTGCATCAGCCTTGGCCTCTGCTATAGCCGTCTCTATGTCCACATAGAACAGGCGGCACTCCAAGGGCCATTCTGCGGGCCATTCTGCGGCGTTTCTGCACCATTGCCAAAACGATTCTTCGGGAATGCCCACTGTGCGCGCCGCGACGGCTGGCGACACCCCGTTACGAATCGCAAGCAGGAGCTTCTCTTGGCCATCCGCCCCGATTTGCTTGGGCCACCCCTCAGTGCATTCAGATTCTGCCATGCGCCCCCCCCTTTACTCACTCGCCTTGCGTTTGAATACAATCGTCAGCGGAGCGCCCTCGGCGCCGGTAAGCTCCTGGCGCTCAGTGTATCCCCGGTGCTTGCCAATAGTCGTCAGATAAAACTTGACGGCCCACGGCTCGCCCTGCTTGATCGTTTTGTGCAACTCGGTTTCTGCGAGATCAAGGACATTCTCGCGCTCGGCCTCATAAGCCCGACGCACGGTGGGGTGAACGTCAATGTACCGTTTAGCCGTGTGCCACTGACAACCGACCCGCCGCGCGATATCCGAGATGATACCACCGGTGCCGGGGATGACGTCGATAAATTGCCGCGCGGTATATCGCTCGCCCATTAGCCCTTAGTCACTTTATGTAAGGCCGCCGCCACTTTCAGCGTCCGTCTCTCTCGCATCATTCGCCATCCCCAGAAACAAAACGCGACCATAACACCAGGGGCTTACCTCCCCCAGCCACATGGTCGCGCCAATTCTTCTGCCTCAGATTGGCCACAATCACAATATTGTCGCTCCGCCCGCCCTCCCAACCGCCACTGGAGCTTCCCAATTGTCAACCCCAGTATAACATATTATCTTGCCAATGTCAACACTACAGACCAGTAATCTTGCCAAAGCACCGGCAATGAAACTTGCGTTCTCAAGACATTAGTGCTGCTCAGCATGCGCCAAGACCCGGGCCACATCCGTCAAGTCCACCGTCACCTGATGACCACACCTTGCGTCCATTGCCACCCAGGTCTTGTATCCGGCCATGCCGGCCCTTCGGCAAAACTCAAAATCGTGGCCGCTCACTCTGAATCCCCGTCCATCGAAACGGTCTGCAAAAGGCGCCGCCATGCTTGGGTCCTCTAACACGCGTCTATGGATCAGAAGCGCCCCCGAGCCAACCAGGTCCCAACGCAATAGCCCGGGGGCATTCAGTTTCGCTTTGTCCTGCACGAGTCGTCCTTCTGGCGAAAGGTCGAACGCCATCCACCGCAACGGCGCATCCGGATACGTTATGGGCTGCCACGCAGGGCAGAGCATCCCGATGATGTCGTAGGGCCTATCCTGTTCGCACATCTTGAGCGCATATGGTATCGGGCTCGGCGCCGCAATGTCCGCGTCTATCATGAACAATACCTCGGGCTTGTCGGGGTGCGCCAAAAACCGCGAACAGGTTCGGTTGCGATTGTCGCTTGTGGGCTTGCTGTTGGCATCGGGATCTATGAGCACTCGAAGTCTGTCGCCCCCAGTCAACACCCAGTGTGCTATAGCATAGGCGAGCTCGGGGCGAATCATGCCCAAGTTGAGCGGCGCCACGACCACTATCGGATGCTCACTCATTGCCCCACCGCCCATAGAATAACTTTCGGTCCTCTTGCCATAGGTCCATTAGTTTTGGCGCATGTGCCTCCCTATCAACCCAGACATGTGGGCACCATGCGCTCTTCCAGCCAAACGCCCTGGCGCGATATTGATGATCCGTATCCGACGCATAGTGCCGGAATCTCTCATCCAATAAGCCGACGTCCCTAAAGACACTGCGCCGAATCAGCACGCATCCGAAGGGGACAGCGAATATTTCCTTGATTTGGGGTGTCTCGGTTGGCCCTGTCGCTTCCATCATCCCTTCGGTGCGGCATGGCTGGCCCGGTGCGACATAGCCCAGGCTTTCGTTCTGAGCCATAGCCCAGATCAACTCTGCGATCCAATTGGCCGTCTGTGGCTGGCAATCATCATTTGCCAATAAGATATATTCCAGTTCCTTATCGTAAACATCCGCACGTGCTCGCTGCAATGCTATCCGAATGCCTCGATTCACTGTCCTTGTATAGCGCTGACATTTCGTATCCCAGACTACGATCTGCTCCAATATCTCCTCGTCACCCCAACGCCTTATGGCGGATTCTGGCAAGGCCGGTGTCACCATTACGACTGGCAGAACGCTCATTGCTTTCTCCTCACATGCTGAATCGCCTCTTCGGTACAAGGAACCCCAAGCCACTCGGCGAGCCTCTCGACGCCCTGGCGTGGCTCCCCAGTGATCTCCTTATAATGCGCGACGCACACATCCGCTTCTGATTCATCAATCAGCCCGAGGCTAATCGCTGCGATGTAATGCGCCCAAAGCTCTATTGCCTCCGACTCCGGCATTTGATTCCGCTTCGCGAGTGAGGCGCAGATTTCATTTAGAGGACGCCTAACAATAATCCATCGTGCCCCGCCCAGCAATGGCAACCAAACGTGCAGCGTTAGAGCCATGCGTGGGTCCTTAGCACCCCAGTACGCATCCTTTCCTATATCTTCTTCCCGCCGGGCGATATATTCACGCGCCCGGGAGGCCATGCCCGCGCCGCTAATCGCCCAAGGCAAGGGCGGATGCCGCCAGTCTCCACCGGCTGCCCGCAAGCCGTCCCGATTGATGGCCGTGAACTGTTTGTCCTCATAATGACCATATGGATTGGACCAGTCTGCCGCTGTCAGGTTATGCCCCATGGGAATCCCCAGATGCGCCAATATCCCTGCCACCATGCTGGTGCCGCTGCGGTGCATGCCGACCACAAAGACCGGTCTAGCCATCACGCCCTCCACTGTCCGTCATTCGGCCGCCTCCTAATCCGTCGGTAGTTCGCGCTTGCGCGGGCGATAGTTTAGCACGAAAAAACCCCGTATGCCCGCACCCGATTTGCTGTGTTGTGGTGCCTCCTCTCGGTGTGCTGGCGACAGATTCAGCGTCAGCTCCGGCGTCTCGCCCGGGTAGTTTGGGTCGTATAGCGAAATGCGCAGGCCCTGAGTCGTCTCATCAAGGACGTACCCGGTCGCCACGACCTGGTGGTTTACCGTGGGGCTGCTGACCCCGGCACCCCGGATCAACAGCAAGACCGCGGGCTCCATCTTGTCGATCCTTCGACGCACCTTGGGGAACTCGCGCATGCAGGTCCGCCGAGCCACGTCCGCATCCTTTCGAAGCATCCATTCCAAAATGCGCATAGGCACATCGGGCCATCTGAGGGTGTCCAGTTGCCGACGCCACAGGTAGGCGTAGAGGGGGTCGCCAAAGGCGGGCTGGGTGTCCACAGTGGGAACTGAGATGTCCGCGTGAAAATAGTCCAGCGCCGCATAGCTCATCCCGCCACAGAGCCCGTAGATGATCCGTCCTATGTCGATCGGTCCGACCAGGGGCAGCTCGAAGCACAGCGAGACCTCGAAAAAGTTGGGGAAGCGGAACCCATGGACGATCGCATCGAACGATGTGTGCCTCTCCATCGCGCTTTACCTCCTGTTGCGGGGAACGCCATGGGCAATATATCGTCTTTCATCATCACCCCCCCAATCCCTTTACAAGGCTGGCCACGCGCTCCGGATCCAGCTCCGCCAGAGCGATCCAGAACTGGCCATCCGCTGCAAGCTCCGCGTCCTCTCCGAGGCCAAAGAACTCTCGGTCCGCCGCTGCACGGGCGGAGGCAATGACCGCCCCCGCCAACCGCTGAACAGGATCAACGTCAGCGGTTAGGTTCTGGATCCGCGCCGCCATCCCCTTCACGTTACCACCTTGCCCGTCCCACCAAGCAGAGATGGCCCTGGTGCGCCTCGGCCCCCACGAGATCAAGCCTTCTTTGACAGTCGGCATCCCCACATGATTGGTTCTATGGCGCCGCAAGGATTCCTTGGGAAGGCCATACCGCTGAGCCAACTTGTATGGCGTAACGCCCTCGCGCAATGCCTTGTCGATGGCTTCGCGGTCCGGATGCTCACAAACGCTACACGATTTAGCCACTGGGATTCCGTCGGCCTCCTCTCACATTTTAGGGCCTGTTTCCGCCACTCGTCAACGTTGCCATCGCTGTGCCTATGCTGGGCTGCGCGTCGCCCCGCAGCGCCTCGCCCTTGCTGTGCTGCGCGCTGCTGCGCCGTGCCCCGCCTTTGCTGTGCCGCGCGCTGCAGCGCCCCGCCACGCCTTTGCTGTGCCACGCATTGCCGCGCTGTGCCCTTGCTGTGCTGCGCGCTGCTCCGCCGTGCCCCGCCTTTGCTTTGCTCGGCACCGCGGCGCAACGCCGCGCTTGGCCTTTGCTGCGCTTGGCTCTGCGTTGCCATTGCTGTGCCCTTGCTGTGCTGTGCCCAGCCGCGCCCAGCCCCGCCCCGCCTTTGCTATGCCGCGCCCAGCCCCGCCACGCGCTGCCTTTGCTTTGCCCTGCCTCGCTTTGCTCCGCACCGCGCAGCCGCGCCCCGCCTTTGCTGTGCCTTTGCTTTGCTCGGCACCGCGGCGCATCGCCGCGCTGCGCCCCGCCTTTGCTGTGCGACGCATCGCCGTGCGTCGCCCTTGCTGTGCTGCGCGCTGCTCCGCGCTGCAGCGCGTCGCCCGGCCACGCCTTTGCTGTGCAGCGCGTCGCCGCGGCGACGCGCTGCATTGCATCGCTATCGCTTTGTCAACTCATACTCGAAGGAACCCCACCCCCCGTTTCTCCACTGCCCGAGACCACGCAGCGCGCCGTAAGTGAACCATTCCTCTAGCAGGCTTTGCTTCACCACCCCGAGAATCAATACGCGAAATTCCATGGTGGTGCCTGCCGGGACGGCGATGCTCCTTGCCAATGCGACGCGCTCGCCTTGTGCCGTTTGTCCACGCAATGGCCGCGTAAGCACGCCCTCGTCGCCTGCCCATTCCCAGAGCCCCATTGTCGATACGGGCGACTCACTGGCGTCTTGCCCCTTCAGGCCCAGAGGAATTAGCCGTGGCTCTACAAATACCATCCCATCGATGACCTTCTTGTAGGCCCGCACCTTGGCGCTTGCCGAGCTAGTATCGCGCCGAAGCATCCCGCAGGCGTCCTTGAAAAACCCTTTCAGCACGTAGTCATACAATGCAGGCTCCCCGACAGGTGTCCTGTGGAATCCTGTCGTGCCCTTCGTCGTCTCCTCATCGATCCCCTCAAATCCCAATGCCGCCGATTCGAGTTCGTCCGCCGCCTGCTCTGGGTCGATCCCCCGATGATCTATAATCCATCTCCGATAGAGCTCAGGATCAAGTGGCACTGCGCCTAGCAGCGCCCTTGTGAATGTCAGTTGCACATCGTAGCGGTCCATTGTTCCTCCCCTTTTTTGATTGCCGTCGCTTCGCCCCCAATCTCGCGCCCTTATCTTCTATGCCGCCTCCTCCATATAGCGATGATCCACAGCTCTGCAACCACGCCCTATGCGTCATCCTCCTTCTCCTTCTGCAGGGGGCTTCTGGTATCGTGTCTGGTCTTGCCGTTTCCCCTCTGACTCGGCACACGACGCTAAGCCAAGGTCCCGATAGAGCTTCGCTAAGGCCCGCGCGTTGTGTTCTCTAACTTCCAGTTTCCTCTCTTTTTTCACCCACTTCTCCCAAGGGTTATTGACCCATGTTACCTCGAACTTGTCATCCATCACGCCCAGCGCCTGAAGCAATTCCAGTTCGCCCTCTCTCGCCACCAACACTACTTTTTGCGCCTGGGGATCCGCCCCAATCCATTCCATCGCCCCTCCCCTCCATATCGTTCATGACGTCACCGTCAGCCCTGTGCTCGCTACCACTGCCACGCGGGGTCCCTAGCCGCCCGATAAGCCCCTCAACAATCTACCATCCCAGCAATAGACGCCTTAGCCAAACCACAAACCCGCCCTCTGTAACTTCCGGTTCCCTCCGTGTCTGCAACCACTTCTCACACTGCGTCTCCACCCATGTTACGTTGAACTCCTCATTCAGTAACCCCAACTTGGCGAGCAACTCGAATTCGCCCTGCGTCGCCAGCAAAGCCACTTTCCCCGCCAAATCCGTCCTGAGCAACTCTCTCACCCTACCCCCTATGTCATCCGTAACGTCGCTTCCGTCTACAAATCGCCCTGCTAGCTTTCATCTCTCAGACATCCATGCCCCGTCGCGAATACTCCACCGCCAACACGACTAACAGCGCCCAAGCCACGATTGCCACAGGCCACACCATCATACTCCTCCATGATTCATGCTGTGCCACGCGCCGCCCTCACAGACATAGTCTCCCTGTGGCAACGCGCGCACACCCACCACACACCACTGCCCAGCGAGCCCTTGCGTAGGTGCACGGTCTTCTTCTTACAGGTGCGACAATAGCGCAGCCGCGCCGCGATACGCCTCATCGTGTTCTCCTTCCACTATCTCTGGCCATCGTTCTCCCGCACATACGACAATAGCGCACGTCCATCAGCATCTGCCTCATGTTCGCTACCCCCGTCTGTCAACGCCCCGCCTACACGACTCCGTGTCATGACGGGGAGCATTATACGATAGCGCTCTCGTTTTATCAGGCTCTCATAACTCTGGTAAAATCGGGCCCGCCAAGCACTCGTCTGGTCCACCGGCGACAGGCCATAGGCTTGCATCCCACCAATGCCGTCCATGGCCAACGGAATCAGTTCGTTCGACCAGTTGCGTTGCCCGGGGCAGCGGCGCACCTGCTTGGTCACCTCTGCCCATGCTTCAAATGCCGTAGGGACCCCGTCGCGTCTGGCCGACAGCTCCGCACATGACTCGCGCAGCTCGGATACCTTTGGCCACCACTTGCTATGCGCGATGTGCGCTTCAGTCCCCGCTATCAGCATCGTGTCATCAAGGTCCGCCAGGAATCTGGAGTAGAGGCGTTTCGTCTCTACTAGATCGGTTCCCCTTTGGAGCCATTTCGCCACGTGGTCGGGATACGCCCGCATCAATATCCTGAACACTGTGGTCAGCGTTTCCTCTGTCGCCATGATTGCCTAGGTCCTCCAGTAGGATGCGGTCCATCCGTTCAAACATCGATTCGGACCCGTCTGCGACAGGAGAGGCGCGCGCCCCCCTATGCTTCGCTGGCACGCCTGCTGTGTACCACTCGGTTAGCCATTTGTAACTATTCCCATTGTATCCTCTCTCAAGCCATTCACAATAGCATGAGGACAGTCGCTTCAGATCTGGCGTTTCTCCCAGCGCCTCTATGATGACATCGTACAAAGCTTTTTTCGGGTATCTTTTCACCACGGAGCGGAACGCCTGAATAGCGGGGCTATCGGATCGGGGATCGGGGGCGCGACGTCGCCGTTTTTGCGGCGCGTCCTCCACCGGTACTCCGGTGGAGTCTTTCCCCTCCCGACCGGAAGGGAGGGAGGCTACTATGTCTGTAATCTCTGTAGTAATCTCTGGTATTGCTCGCGCAGGGTGCACTGTCGATTCGTCACCTTGCGTTATCGACGCTGCAAGGTGACTATCGGAAGCCTCTGGGAGCCCTCCCTGCTCTACAAAACGCCACCCCCCTAGCGGATAGCCAAGCCCCGCGAGGCCATCACGAAGGCATTCCAAGTTGACTCGGTACTGCCAGGTTCGGTCCCACTTATATTCGGGGTTGCGCCGACGCCAGAGGATCCCAGCCCGTACAAGGCCCTGTAGACGTCTGCTAATGGTGCTCTCCGAGGCCGTGGACATGATTTCTTCCCGGAGCTGCGCGGCGGTTTTGTAGATCCAGCCGTGAGTCGGCGGCATCTGCAAGCCCGGGTCGCGTTTCTTCTCCTCTGCGATGAACTTGTCAAAGTCGCGGACCCGCTCGGACCAGTAGAGAAACTGGTTCAAGATCAACGCTGACAGAGTGTCCCCTGTCAGCGCGACTAGTTCTTCACGGATAATGGCGCGCTTGAGTCTTCGCGCTGTGCCTGTCATGCTTTCGTCTCCTATCATCGCTCGCGCCTTCCCTCATACTGTGGCTCCAGCACGTCGCCCTCTGGCGTCATCGCCACTATCCCCGCCTTCCTGAGCCGGGCCATATACTTGGCCACCGTCTGCCTGTTGGCCCCCAGCAATCTGCCCAGTTCTGCATATGAGGGGCGGTCCCTAGCGGCCCAGTGATGCCATCCCAACCGGCTCTCGGCTGCCTCCGCATCATGAATGGCCAGCACGCAATAGAGCGCTATGCCCAGCCCGCCAAGTTCCCGCCCATGCTCGGTGATGACGGTCTTGTCTATACAGATCCGGCCCGGGTCTAGACAATCTGCTGCCATGATCCCTCCTTCATATCCCTCCCCTCTCCAATACGAATGGCCGCCTTCTCTGCATTGCCCTCTTGTGCTTACTCAACCCTCATGTAGAAATGCAGTACTATTACGGCGGAATCATCGACATGCTTGACGCGCCAGATTCTCCTCTCTGTCAAAAGCAGAGTCCTGTCTTCTTCGCGTGGCGAGACCCACCTGTATGCGTGGCCACTCACGAAGCTGTTATAAATGGCAAGCATGTCATGGATAGATCCTATCCATGACATGCTGCAGCAGTGGGGGTCAGCATAGCACGCACCGTATTGTGTGGACTCTGCCCTGCGCACATCCGGCCACGGGGCGGGGTCTGGGATGTCGCGCATGATCTTTTCAGCCCTTGTCTCCATCATAACATTATCCTCCACCACGTCTCCTCTCTCGCCGCGGTCGCAGACAAACAGCAACCCGCCCCTCAGCGATGTCCTTTGTCCTAGTGGCAATCCCGTGTCTGGCACCGGGCGACAAAAGGACATCGCTCAAGAGCGGGTCCCATTGCCAGACATATCTATGGGCGTTGCCAGCGCCGTTTGCAAAAGAGCTCATCTAACGTAACTGTAGTATACCCGATATCGCTCGGGTTGTCAATGGCTTTCGCGCCTATCATCGCCCATTCGCGAACAGTGGCAATCGCTCGATAGCCCAGGGCTTCACCCAGGCCACCTCGGTACGCGGCTGCATGCGCAGCGCAGACCCCTTGCCCTGGATCCCTGTGGCCCGCGTTTTGGCTGCTGCAAAAGAGACAGTTTGCCATTCATAGCGTTTCCAGTCGGCATCGTCCAGCGCGCGGTAAATCGGATGTTCATACCCGGACACGACCGCCATGCCCTCAGTCTCCAACAACTTGGCGATGAACATCTCGTGATCTTCATCCGTCATTTCGTGATCATATTTCCCAGAAGAACGCGTGCTATGCACATACGGCGGGTCGCAGTAGAACAGCGTTTCTGGCGTGTCATAGCGTTCCAGGATGGTCTGCCAGTCCTGATGCTCTATCTGCACCCGCATAAGCCGTTCGTGGGCTTCGGGCAGGCCCTTTATGGCGGACAGCCATGGACTCGCCGTGGCGGCCTTGCCGGACCTCGATAGGGTGACGACGCTGCCCCAACTGTGCCCAAAATGGCCGCCGAATGACATCCTCGCCACGACGAACCACTGCCAGGCGCGCCGCACAGGGTCAGTCTCCTCCTGCCAGTGGGCTCGACAGTAGTCATATTCCTCCCGTGCATAGGGCGTGAGTGAGGCGAGCCGTTGTAGCTCTTTTGCCTGTTCGGGATCCCGGAGGGCGCGGAAGAATTCTACCAGCCCCGAGTCCAGATCGTTGTAGACCTCGACCGGCGACGGTTTCTTGCCGAACAGCATCGAGGCGGCGCCGCCGAAGGGCTCGACATAGGTGTGGTGAGGCGGGAAAAGAGGAAGCAGCTTCGCTCTCATATTCCCTTTGCCCCCGAACCACACTATCGGCGACCTCGCCGGCTACTCACCGTCCCCGAGCCATTCTCCCATCTCCCATGCCCGGCGGCGGTCCTCCTTATGAGGGCTACGGAAGGCTTGGGCATATGCTTCCCTCAGTGCCATGGTATACTTGTACAGGGCCAATTCTAGCGTCGGGGCCCCGGCACTGGCCCAAGACCTGGAGACGCCACCCTGATCGTCCGCTACGACAGGGTCTCCAAACACGTCCGTGGTTACAACAAGCGTCAATGAACTATCATCGCCCACGTCGCCCCTCCTCTCCTTGAGCCATTGTGCCCCCTCACTTCCACAGGCGCGGCTCACCTTGCCCCCACCTAACAAGCGCTACGACATTGCCTGCAAGCAGGGCTAGGAATAGGAGTTGTATCCAGAGCTCGTCGGCGCCGAGCGCGGCTGCCATAAGCACCATAGATATAACCAGATGTGTTATTATACGCCACGTCGGGTCCAGATTCCCCCACCGACCCATCATGCCTCCTACACCCGAATCACTTTGTAAACCTTGTCCGGATACTGTGCCCGAAAGAGCCGCGCCTTCAACTTATAGAGCGGCGTGGCCCTTCCCTTCACCTCCTCGACGACATGCTCGTCGTCCTCATAATAGGCAAAGTCCGCCACGTAGCGAATGGGACCACGTTCCTTGCCGAGCCAATCCCGTCCGGGCGTGATGATGACAAAGGCCGGCTGAAGCGTCAGCTTGCTGATCTTGCCGGCTTTCTCCAGCATCCGCAATTCGCTATATCGGGTTGCCTCGGCCTTGGAGTCAAAAGTGATCCCGTCCACAACAGTCTTCACATTCCCGTACTTGCTCCTACTTCGCTGTGCCACGCACCCACTCCTCTATCAATCTCTCGCATTCTAAATGGCTCAGCGCTTGCGGCACGGCAAGGAACCGTCGCATCACGCCCCTGGCCTTGACGCGATCTTCTTGTCGCCCCCGTCCTGACGGGACTTGCATCTCTAACATCCCCAGAAGGATACGCTTCGAGGCTTCCATCATCGACAGCTTTGGTTTCTTGCTCATTGGTCTTCTCCTGTCGGCTCATCCCGCTCCGGCCCGGTGTCGTTTTCGAGATTGCTGAGCGGTGCAACGCCAGTGAGGCATCGTTCAACCCACTCCCCATGCTCCTTTATGACTTGGCCAACAATAGCCACAGCCACGGCCGCGCCTGCAAAACACGCACCGATTAGCACAACGTCAATGATGCCACCCGGCCGCCGGAGGGTCCCCTTTCTGCCATTCCGGCACCTGTCGCAGTTCCCCACTCTCCCAACCCTGGGTCATTGTTCTCCCTTCGTGTCTCTGTGCCCCAATTCCCTGTGGTTACCTGCCAACCAGTAAGCAGTCCTTACTGGTTCAATTGGTCATCTCTCGGCATCGTAGTCTTAGGATAAAATGTGCCTAGCCGGAACTTGATTACCCATACCCAGGGATTGTCTCCCCACTGCCCCCGCTTCGGGTGCAGGGTGCGCCAGGTAGCGACGAACTCGTCGCCGCTCTCCGCCCCCTCGGCCTCCACATCATCTGGCGACATATGCCAAAGCCGCTTTGCCTCGACATCGGTGCAGGTCAGCCACAATCGCGCGCAGCTCTTGGGCATGTATCTCGCAGGTAACGCTAGGCGAGCCCATGCCCACATGGGTTGTGCCGGAGTCCCGTCGTATGTGTATATGGCGTAGGGAGAGGGGCCAGACGCGCGAGTGGCTCGGCGCAGCGCCTCTCGCACCCACAATCGGTCGCCTCGCGTGTATGGAGGCCGCGCCTCCATCAATCGATGGCTCCCTGCGCCCATTCCGACCCAGTACTCTCCCGCCAAGAATTCCACCACATCTGCAGGCACATCCGCGCGCATGACCCGTCGCGTTTGCGTCTTCACGCCCGTAAGGATTCGCCTGATCGACCACGCCGACATAATAATCGGTTTCTCACTCATCGAGACTGCTCCCTTTCTGCTGCCAGCGCAGCACGATAGTTGGCCTCCAACGCATCCCACATCCGCACCGGGACTGTCGTGGCTTCCTCCAGCAGGAGCGCTATGCCCGGCGTAAGCATTCGCTCCCCTTTCAAAATCCCACGAACGTACTGCCGAGAAAGACCAGTCCTCTCACACAGCTCTTCATAACTCATCTTGAGTGCCGTGAGGGTCTCCGCTAGAGTGTAGCCCGGGGGCACTGCGTAGTCCGGCCGATACCCATTCGTGGTCATGAGAATGCTCCTCTGATTCGCATTGCTCTTGCGCCAGCTCCAGCAGGCGGGTGATGAGCGAACCCCCGGAGCGAGGGGGCCCGTCCTTGCTGTCTAGTAACCAGTTGCCGTCCTCATAGTGCCGCAAGCTCTCTGGCCATATGATCGACGCCCAATGCACATACTTGGCTTGTACCCCCGTTCGGCTTGGCGCAGAGACGTCCCGCTCCCAGCGATTGTCAGACCATCGTGCGACGGCACGCACCCCGTCGTCACACACCAGATATAGCCCCTCGTCTGGCGGTTCACCTTCTTGCCCTTCCGGCTGCAACACAAACCCCGGCCCCTTCTGCCACCCCGTGTCAGGCATCACTTCGTTGCGCTCTGTCGACGCATCCACCGCTCTTCCTCCTGCCGCACTACCCAAGCCAGGCGCTCCACTGCGAGCCGCAGGTTGGCTAGCCGCTCCGCCTGCGCCTTGCAGTACCAGTTTTCGTTACGCAGGCTCGACTCTTCCTCTTGCTCCACTCTGTACTCCAGGGAGACCACATCCTTGTAAGCGTCTCGTAGCTCCTTCATCGTCCTCTCCTATATCCGTGAAAGATGGCTTCCAGCCACGCCGACATAATAATCGGTTTCTCACTCATGCTTTCCCTTCCGTCGCACCCACAATGTGAGGCACTGCCTTGGCAGGCTCGCCGATGTAGATGTACTCCCTCGATACAGCGACCAGCTCTCAAAGTGCGCCGCATAGCACGCCCAGGCTCGGGACGCATTGATTGTGCCTGTGAACGTCCGTGGCGTCTCCTCTATGATCCACTCGCTTGGCCTCTCCGGTCTACTTGTTCTCATGAGATTCACAAGCGGCCCCGCCTACTGGCCTCTGCCAAGATAGCAACGACTGTGGCCACAAGCACAATGCCCGCCGCCGCCAAATTCTGTATCATTAGCTGTGTCATCCTGAGTCCTTCCCCTCGTACCTCATCATTCTCTCACCTTGCTGACCTGGTATGCGGCCTCCCACGCCTCATCAATCGCTTCGCGAGGGCTACGATGTCCAGCAGTAGAGTAGACGGGATCATCCTCCACGACGGCCACCACCCTCCAGCGCTCGGTATAATCGTTGCAGATATTCATCTTCAGCCAGACCTCCTGTGGCTCCGTATATGTCCATGTCCCCGTTCTGTTACTATCCTCCTCGAAGGCGACGTACCCGAGCGCCTCAAGCGATTCGCCAATCTCCTCTGGCTCGGGCCTTGACAATAGGGCAGCGTCGTCGGGGGCCTGCTCCTTGGGCTCATCCCATCCGGGCTGCGTCTCGTCGGGCTTTGCCCCATCCTCTGGCCAAATAATTGGGGCCCAATACTCCGGAGATATGCTGGCATGCAACCCTAACTCCTTAGAATCCATGACCCTCGCCACCCAGTGCCCCCAGGCCGGCGTCTTGTGCCACCAAGCAATGCCCTGGGATCCATCCCGAAAGCGCGCCTTGTAGAGGCCCTGTCGCGGCGGCTTGCCTTCTTGCCACTTCGTCCCTGCCAATTCTTCTGTCATCCGCTATCTTCCTCCATCTCTTTCCCTATAGCATCCGCCGCGGCTTCGGCTTCCGCCAGAGCAGCCTCCGGATCATGATGTTCGTCAGTTATATAGTCAGTGCCGATACGGGCCCCGGCCCGCACGAACCAACCGCCGCCCAGGCCGGCCTCGTAATGGATCCCGGCCCATCCCATCTTTTTGGAGAGATCCCAAAACG
>Ga0315533_1000382_pt1 | contig 39556 bp, 32 predicted proteins | sample SalMarSW160130MG_FD_203081 | JGI IMG/M metagenome (GOLD analysis project Ga0315533, IMG submission 203081) | Salt marsh sediment microbial communities from the Plum Island Ecosystem LTER, Massachusetts, United States - Salt Marsh Sediment SW1601-30 ...
CTAACGGCCCGCGCATAGAATGTCGTACCCGGTTCCGCTTCAGCGGAATGGCGCGGTATTTGCAATTCAGAACGGTTCTTCTGTAAGTTCTGACGCAAATACCGTGACAAGGGTATGCATTTTATGCGCGTTGTTAGGAGTTGTGACTTTGGGTATGTCACGAAAGTCTATTAAACACTTGTCCTGTCCACAAGAGTTTGTGGTTATTTTTAATAATTTGTCATTAATCTTATTTATGAGCGGATAGGATTAGTGATAAATTATGTCAGGATTATCTACTATAAAATAAAAGCGGGCTGACACGTTGTTCTTAAAAAGATGAAATGCTTGCGAGGACGTCAGTCCGAAGCACGCAGGTCGTCATGATTATAATATGATGTTTGCGCTTGCGAAGACTTGTCTGAGCACGCGCGGTTTTTTTTGATTCCCGGGTCTTGACATTGTCAGAAATTTTTTGTAACTTGTAAAAGCTTTTGAATGAGCGTCCTGGCGAAAGCGAGCTTTCGCGGCGCTGCCTTCAAAAGCTTTTATCAAACCTCACTCTCACTGCATTTTCCTTTCTTTAAACATAGTTGTCAGTCCCGCTATTTACCTTATTGTCGAGTGATAATACTGAAAAATTACCATCAAACTTTAGCTGATTCACCGGCTCCTCATGACTCCTAACGGCCCGGCAATATGGGGAGGTTGTGTTACCCGACGCAGCATCCGGGCACAATCCTGGTACCCCGCGCCAGCGGGGCCAGAAAGCTGTCACGGTGCAAGGAGAGTATGGCGTGGTTTTTGCCGTCATGGTACAAATTTTATTGAGCATTACGCGTGTCGCGGTACAAGGTTGATCGAAGCCGGTAAACTATCACGGTACAGGATTTTAATTGGGGGCACTAGAGCAGTGTCGCGGTACAGGCTGTCTCGGAGCCAGAAATTTGTCAAGTTACAGGATTTAAATTGCCTGCAGATGCGCGTGTCCGGGTGCAAGAACCATTACAAATTTGTCCTGGGTGCAGGAGCAAAAGCAAAAACCATGACAAACAACTTACCCATATTGTCCGTGTTAGCTGTTAGGGGTATTTTTTTGTCAGGGTACGAAATCTCCATCGTGGTAATCAAGTCAAGGTATTTTAAAACATGATTAGCACGGATTGGCTTGTCATTATTCTGGAAGTAGTCAAAGTCCTGGTTTTTAAAGTCTTGATATCATCCGTTTGTCAAGTTTAAGGCGAAGTAAAGTCCAGGTGGGAGGGGCTGGAAGGCTCTTTTGCAGCTTTTGGTTTGAGCTTAGATTTGAGCGAGCTGCAAATGTGCCTGACAGCGAAGGGATGGTGTCAATGACTCATTTTAATTATTTCTATTTGCACACAAGTCATTATTAACATCCCAACCACTTCTATGCAGTGCTTCTTCATGTTCGGAAATACTATCAGCATGAACTGCAACACAAAGGAGATGGGAGGGACGTGACATTCCAACGAAAGCCATTTTAAGATTTTGTTTCATTATTTTTTTACATGGCTCAGAATAATCAGCCTTTAGATAATTTATTATTCTTTTTATATCATAGTCGCGGTAAAAAGTTTCGAGGTAGCAGGTTGCTGTATGCGTTTCACCTTTAACACCATGAATAGTCGATACTTCTATTTCTATGTCGGTAATTCCAGAAGAATATTTATATATATTATTATTTTGTGGAGTTTCTTCGTTTTCCTCTACTATATCTGAAGAATTGATAAAGTTTGTAAGCTCACCATTAATCTGATAATTGAAAAAATCTTTGAATTCCTGTGTTAGATAATTTTTTATTTCATTAAAAATTTCTTCTTGTTTATGTATCTGCAAACACCATTTAGCCAATCTAACCCGAAAATTTGTGTAAAAATCCGAATCATTCTCTGAGATAAATCTATGCAGTTTTCTTTCTGTGAACGCCCTATCGTTGTCAGTAATCCCCGCAATTCTTAAGCACTTTAAGAAAGCTTCAACTAATCTCTTCTTATAAAAATTAATCCCTTTAGAAGAAATAAAGCTATCAAGTTGTGGAGCTAAGTAATTGATTAAATTACTAAATTCCGTTCTTTTAACTTTTATTTCTTTGGAGTAACCATTCCAATAACTTGGTATAGTTCTTTTTTTCTCATGCGGTTTACCTCGCCAACCAACTGCTTTAAATATCTTCTTATCATGTTGAAATAGATTATTTCTGATAATTATCTCGCCGAATTTATTGAGAACTTGCTGAATAGTATTATCATTATAAACAATAATCACGGGAGTAATTTCATTTTGCCTACCATTTCCATTTATGGTCTGTCGATTAACACAAAGGTTCTCAATCTTGTTTGCAATAAGACTTGGGAATCTTTTACTGCCTGTAATTGGCAAAGTTCTGTCATTATTAATTATCCATCCACATTCTAAATCAGCGTCATAGTCAAATATTGATTGATTTAAATCACCTATTTTTTGGATTACAACATTTTCATTAAAGATATTATTTAAGATTTCAGATTGGATTGTGCTTGAATCCTGCATTTCATCAATAAAAACATATGCAAATCTCTTTGAGATAAGCTCTCGAATTCCAGGATGCTCCCTGAGATATTCAAATGCTAATGAATATGCATCATCATAACATAAATAACCCCATTCAAGTATGCGCAGTTTTAAGTGGTTGATTTCTCTATAGGTTCGTGTACTAGTATTTATAAATGCTTGCTCATTAATCTTCGAAGAAATGCAGAAGTTGTCTTTATTGAAACGTAAACTTCTTAAATATTCTATTCCGTCTTCTCTACTTCTATCAAGCCAGTTCCTTGCTGCATATAAAGTATTATAGCTACTCTTGATAATCGAATTAAAAACATCATTGTCTATATACCTTGGTCTTTTATTAAATCTTAGTATATACGCTGGTATTGCAAGGTATTTATCCACAAAACTCTGAATTGTTCCGAAATGATTAGGGTAATCAAAGAGCTTTTGAGAAACAATGTAAGCGTGGCTTTTTATTTCATTTATGGCCACATTTGTGTGAGTTAATACACATATTCCCCTATTATCTTCAAGAGGCATTTGTTTTGATAAAATCAATAACTTAGCAAGCAAAGCTCTTGTTTTACCGCTACCCGGGCAGGCAGAAATATCTTTGGTTTCTAAACACCTTATTACTGACTTTTGTTCTTCATCGAAGTGCTCACCGGGCAGTAAAAGAAGGCTTTCAGCCCAAGAAATATCTTCATTATTTATAATTATTCTCATTGGTCAACCAACAACATATTTTATAGCATCTACGAGATATTTTAATTCTCTGTCTACTTCAATCCGTTCTTTTATTTCTTCACAATCTTTAAGTATCACTGCAAAACATTGGGCAACGATCGGTTTGGAAATCTTTTTATCAAGTATTAAATCGTTATAAATAACTTTTGCAATTTCTTGTTCTGTTTTATTCTCCGAATTCCAGGTTGTAAAATCAATCTCAACCTTTTGCTTTACTTCTTCAATTTTTTCAGGTGTCAGACCGTAAGTATCACTATTTTGGACTTTTTCTGCCCGTAATACAGCAGTATAAAACTCTTTCTTAAGTCCACTTAAAGAAATGTCATATTCCAAAGTCCAATCTGGTGAGATGAAAGTCTTTATATCCTGACCATTGTATTTTGCTTCTTTCTCAGTTCGTTTTTCATCAATTTGATCTTGTGTCAGACCTGAATCGGGTTTAATATCGTTATCGGTTACCACTGCCACCTTAATACCTATTCCTGCGCCTGATCTTCTTTTGAAAATTTTTGAATATCTCAAAAAAGCAGTGCTTTGAACATTCACCACCGATACACCAAATTTAGTAAGAGGTTTGTCGAGTAAATCTGCAATAGTCGGAATCAAAATATTTTCAGAATCTCCTTCTACAAAAATTATACCCTGAGCGAAGAATAAATTAGCTTTTGTAACATCTAAAAATCGTTCCAAAAATAGATAGTCACCTTTTTCTAACTGTGTATAATTACTTCCCATTGGGAAAACTTGGTCACCTTTACAAATTATAAGATGATCAAGTTTAACTTTTGAGGCCAAATTTGGGCTATGGGTTGTCATTATTAATTGGACACCTGATTTATTTGCTATCTCATTCTGCAGATACTCGATTAATCTTAATTGCGCTTGTGGATGTAAATGAGCCTCTACTTCTTCAATCAATGATAATTTCAATCCATAATAGTTAATACGTTTTAAAAGGAGTAATTCCGTGGCAATGTATAAACGGTTATAAGAACCTAATCCGGAATTTTCTTCAGTTAAACTAAGAATTAACTTTTCTAAAATACCTGATAAACTCTGACCAGAAATTGTGAATTTGGCGATTTTGTTAATCTCTTTTTCTGTAAAAAATTCTTTCAAATAATCATTTATATCTGATAGTAATTTTTTACCTGACTGATCTGAAATATCTTTATTGTCTTTATCTTTTCCTTTAAAGTAACCTTCAATTTCCTTATTAGCAGTTTCAGTAATTTTGGTTATTGTATGATCTTTCTCAGGAACGGAAAAAAATGCTTCATGACTTTTTAAAATTTGAGCTAATCGAGACCTTCTTCCGGGAATTAATTCACTTTCTGCATCCCGTAAAGGTTTGAGGTAGGTTACTCTCAAAAAGTCTCTTGCGACTCCATCAAGTTGAGTTCCTTCGTCATCAGGACCAGCTTTTATGTCATAACTAATTCTTCTGTCTTTCCGTTCAGCGTTCAGGGTGACTTTAAGAAAATACTGGTCATGACCATCTTTACTTTTTTCGATACCAAGCCATTCTATGAAATTTGCTGCTTCATTATTTTCATCATCAAAGCCACGGAATATGCATTCAATTTTAAGTGATTTTGTTCTATTGGCATTAGTCGGTTCTAAGCTTGGTTGAAGAAAAAAATCTTCTTCTTCTAACCGTTGATAATCATAACTTTGAGTTTGTAAAACGAATTTGATTGCATCAATAATAGCTGTTTTACCTGAATCGTTTTCACCAACAAGTAAATTTAACCCCTGATTAAGTATTATATGTAATCCGGGAACACTGTTTTCACCTGTACCGTACTTTCTAAAATTCCAAATCTTTAATTCCGATAAAAACATATTAATCCTTTTTGTGAGTTTGCTTCTCTACTCCTTCTATAATTGCTATCTCCTCTTCGGACAGGCCATACAATTCATATACCAGTCGATCAATCTCCGATTCCAAAGCGCTGGTATCATTTTTAGGGTTCTTCTTTTTTATAGTTAAAATATTATCAACAATAGTTATGATATCTGAATAATTTTCCATATCAATGATCTTAATTGGTAATTCTTTCACTTGGACAATTCTTATCTTCGGAAATATATCAGTTTCAGTTTTAAATTTGGAGCTGTAATAATATTGGAGTAACCTACTATTAAGAATACCTAATACATATTTAGGATTAGCGAGACTGCTATCAATAATAATTGAATAAAGGCTTCGATTTGAAATCAAAAAATCTGACAAAAACGTTAATGTTAATGATGAACCTGTTTCCCTAATTAATAATCTATCACCAGAAAAATATTTTTCTTTCTTTTTGTATTTACGATATGTTTCCTGAGAGATATATTTTATAATAGAGTAAGAATATCGTCCCATATCTTCGCCTGTAACGATGGGAATAGTACCCTCATTTAATGTTTTATCTTTCCCGATCTCTATACCACGTTGAATTTCTGATATTTCTTTTAGTTTTAATGATTTTACCGTTATTTTTCTTAATATTGGATCAGTTTGAAAAGCCTCTTCCCATGTTAAAGATGCATTTTTAAATTTCTTTCGAACAAATGTAATTGCTGTTGGCATTTGTACATCCTCAAAAACTCCATCACCAAGATTATCAATTTTAATAATATCATAGTTAAGCAAAAAATTCCTAAGATCATTGAATTTAATTCCTTTAATAAAAAGAGATGGAGTAATTAATGCAATCTGACAAGATATTCCAGCCAAATTAATTGAAAGCTCAATGAAATAACAATAAAGATTTGCACAATTTATAGTTTTAAATCCTTTATAGATTGATTTATTTACAACAATATACGGAGGATTACCGATAACCACATCAAATCCAATAAAATCGCCATTGTCGTTCAGTACCTCTGGGAATTCGAAGCGCCACTCAAAAGCATTTTTATAAATCTTGTTGCTCTTTATTTCTGTAAGCTCTGTTTCATACTTTTTGATTTCTTCAGTTAGTCTTTTAACTTTTTTATTCCAATCATCTTTCTCTTTTTTCGATAAATCAAAGAGGGTGGTCTGGTCAGAGAGACTTATCAAGTCACCTTTCAGTTTATTGAGTTTTAAAAACCGTTTATCATTCTTTGAAACCTCCATTTCAAAATCATTCTTTATTTTCTCAATAAGCTGTTCCATGCTCCTCTTTTCATCTTTAGACTGGGCATTCCTATAATTCATAACAGCTTCACGGTAGTTATCTACATTCCATTTACTTGATTTTAAAGCTATTTTAATGTCAGCATCGAGAGGATATCTACTTATAAGAGAGTTACCGCATTTTATATTAATGTCGATGTTAGGAAGGGTTTCGAGTTCAGCATTCAGTGTATCGGGCTTGTAATATGCATTCTTAAGTAATTCTATCCATAGCCGAAGTCTGCATATTTTAACAGAATTTGGATTTATATCAACCCCGAACAGGCAGTTCTCAATTAATAACTGCTTTTCCCTGAACAGTGTTTCCTGCACCCGCTGACTTTCGCGATTGGCAGGATTATAAACAAAGAACTTGCCAAATTCATCAGTAATTACCAGCTCATCATTAACTACCTCGATCTGATAATCTTTCAATTTTTTCCCTTCTTTATCTGCGAGCACACCGAGGTATGACTTAATTGCAATAATTTCGTTAAGAGCAGAAACAAGAAAATGACCTGATCCGACAGCCGGATCGCAAATCTTCAGACTATTAATAATATTATTTGCTTCCTTAAAATCCTTTAATTCATTGTAAATATCAGCCAGATTTTCGCAGTGCCAGCTTTTTGCCTCATTGAATTTTTTCACAACAGCCCTGCTAATGGTTTCATGACTCATATACATCGTTATAAACCCGGGAGTAAAGAATGAGCCATCCTTATAGCCGTTGATCTTTTCAAAAATCAGTCCGAGAACTGAAGCATTAATGAGTGTTTTGTTTTCTTCCTGAATTTCCTCGGACCCTTCACTCGAAAAATCATAAGCATCGAGGAATTCAAACAGGTACCGCAATGGCTCCTTCTTATCGGTAATCTTTTTACCTGTTTTGTCCTTCAAAACAGTATTGTTTAGAACCGGTAATAAAGCATTGTCATCAAGATTGCTGATTCTGATAGTTTTATGTTCAAGGTCAGATGGTTCGAAAAGAGAACTATTAAGGTAGGGAATATTAGCATATTTTTGTTTTATATCTCCGGATCTTTCCTGCAATCTCACCGCAAGCACCTGGAAAAACAGTTTGTTAAGTTCATCATATCCGGCTACTTTTTCAACATCAAGAAAGAGGTATGCTTTATCACCACCATTATATTTTACCAATTGACCTTCAAGTAATTTGAGAAACAGAATTCTGTTAATCCAGGTAATTGATAATTCGAGTGCGATATTATAAAGCTGATTCTCAGAATCAGAGCCGAAATCGGAGCGGTTTGAAATTTGGGATAAACAGTCCTCATATTTAAGGATATTAATAGCATTTTCTATTAATGAACCCTGATCACGCTTACCTTCTTTTTTTCTTCCAATAACTTTTTTACTTCCTTCTTTACTCTCTTCCAACCCGATTATATGCAGAAGCTCAGAATAGAAGGCTTTATCAAGAGAATTACTGTCGTTAGCAAAAGGAAGTTTAAGTAAGTGTTCGGGAGAAAAGATCTTATACAAAGCTATTAGTTTAGTATCATCCTCTCTTACGTTGTTTTTAATTACATGTTCATAATCTCTGATATCAAAGTATGTAACTAAAATCTTTGAACTGGTTTTATCGATAAATGGTTCAGCGACATTTTTGTAGAAGAAGTCGGTAGTCGAGTCAGAGAGCCGCCCCTCCTCAAAGTCTGTGAAATCTTTAACTAATTTTTTATCGTTTGTAAAGAGGTGTTCAAAATCGTGTGATGAGAAGATAAACCATTCGTGAATATTTGTTATTATCAGGTATTTGATGTTTATGTTTTTGTGAGTCAATCGTTCCCTAAGATAATAAAGAATAAGCTCATGAAATGCTCTTGAATTCAGGTTTATTGTAGTTGGCATGTCATATCTATTGCCGGGTTTTTTGGTTTCAAATAAAACACTTACAGGCGTACCAGTATCTTTCCCAGAATGAATGACCAGATCGGCACGGCCTTTTGTATTGATGTAGTGATCAGGTGAATAATAAGTGTTTTTAAGAAACTCGGAAATAATGTTTTTATGAAACTCTTCTGATTCTGATTCATCAATCTGATCGAACAGGTTAATGATGTTCTTTTTGAAAGTCTCGATTTGAGTACGGTTTGGCTTGACTTTCAAATATGCTTTATTTAAGGATTTTCTTAAGTCTAAAAGATCGATCTGCATTTGCAATTGTTTTTAAAGCATTAAAGTTACTGAAACTTTGTTATTTAATAATGAAAGACTTACAGGTAGGCAAACTGTTAAGAATTATACAGAAAATTCTTTGATAAAATACTGAAATACATATAATTTTGTGTTCAAATTAAAATTTTAAAAAATGGGAACTAGAAAAGTAAATTACACAAAAAGAAGTATTGAAAAATTACCGGATGATAAACCTGTTGTATATAAAATTCTGACCGATACAGGTAATAATAACTATACTGGAACTGCTAAACGTGGCAGGGTGAGAGAAAGAATCGCTGAACATTTAAATGAAATACCGGGAAGTACAGTTGTTATTGAACAGTTTTCAAGAATTAACGAGGCTGAGAAGAAAGAAAGTAATATTATTAAGAGATCCCAACCGAAATATAATAAGGCGGGGAAATAATCACTTCTTCACATTTTCAGTGCCTTTTGATGTAACGACACATACAAGATTGCCAGATAACTTTGACATGTTATTCTCCCATTGCAAAGGACGAAGGTTTGATAATTCATCGCTTCCTCCCTCTGATTCTGGTTTAATGTGGTCTATTTCCCAACCGTAGGTTGAATTCCTATTTCCATATTGTTTGCGGGCAATCCATGTGCCACATTGATCTTTCCTAAAAATGTTTTAGTCATTTCCACTTACTATAGTGGCTTTTTCCCATACTTTTTAAATCTGTTCTTCTGAAAAGTATGCCATTGGAAAAAAGTATTAGATTATTTATTTGATCTGGCTGTTATCAGACTTGAGATTAAGTATATACCAAGAAAAAGTAGAAAGGCACCGAAGAGAACTTCCACCCAGTTTGCCTTTTGTTTTGCATTAGATTCTTCCCGTTGTTTTCTCCTGAATTCCTGTCTCTCCTGATTCAGACGAAAATCGTACTCTTTTCTTTTCTCCGGATCAGAAAGAAATTCATATGCTTCAGCAACTTTCTTAAAATTGGATTCTGCTTCCTTGTTATCAGGATTTAAATCGGGGTGATACTGTTTTGCTTTCGCATGATATGCTTTCTTAATTTCATTTATTGAGGCTGTATCCTTAACTCCCAGGATTTCATAAAAACTTTTCATAGCACATTTTTAATATTAATATACCAAAGACGTGCCAAATATTTTTCTGCCAAAATGGCACTTTTTTCTCTAATATCATGGAATTTAAATTATGATCGAGGGAAGGCTATAGATCTCGTTACAATCCTTGTATTTGATCAATGTAATGGATTTATTTATAAAATTCCTATTTTTAAATTCTACAGCCCCAATAATTAACAAAAGACAGAAATCATTAGTAGTGTCAGCAATATCCCATAAAGACTCCAAATCAATATCACTAGGTTTAGCTTTAAATTGAAGATGTGAGTGCCATTCACCAATGTATCTTAATTTCTCATAAGAATTAGCTATTTCGATATCAATAAACATGTCTACAAAATCGGAATCAGCCTTGAAAAAATATGGTTCATGAATTGCATTTGGACCTGAACCGCTTGCCTTTTCGATATAAATAATATTGTCCTTTATGTAACCTAACAGAACTCCTCCTGTTTCAAGATTATTAAATTGGGCTAATTCGGACCTTAAAAACTTAATAATATGTGTATTAAAGATAATTTGTTTTATTGGCATATTGTGCACTCAGGATGTTTTGGAATGTTTTTCATTTCCCAGCTATATGGTCCTTTTTCAGAAGATCCAAAAGGACCGTGCCAATAATATTGGCTATAAATTAATTTGGGATATATAGATGATTCATTTTGAAAAAGGCATTGAAGTGCAACACGAGCTACCATTATAGATATTTCTTTTGTATCAATTTCAGATCCAGGAAGGGCAGGATTTGAGCAATCTCCATATTCTGGCGGCAATTCCTTGAAATGAACTGGTTTTACAGGATTTGGAAGTTTATCAGCACCATATAGGCTTAAACATCTTAAACATGCATTTTTCGAATTTACAATTTGTATTGATCCGGAGAAAGCACCTGGAGATACACGGGCAAATATGAAAGGTATTTTATACTTTGTTGAATAAATATCATTTATAAAATAATCAACTGAATCTTCAGCTGTTAAACAGATGCATAGATCGCTATTATTCAGGCTATTTTCCATGAGTCCTACATCATCTAATACATCCGTATTAAATGGATTAACTGTAATGTTTGGATTAGATCTTAGGATTAATTCTTTAACAACATCAACTTTAGGAAATCCAGTATTTAATAAATCTCCTGCATGTCTGACTGAATTACCAACGTTAAATGTATCCTTATCAAAAAGATTAAAATGTCCAACTCCATTTTTGGCCAAAGATTTAGCAACCTCGCTTCCAATCGCCCCCAAACCAATGATCGTTACTCTTTTCTTAAGCAATATTCTATCATCAAATATGTCTTTGGTCCTAAGGTATAATTCATTGTTTATGATATGGCCTATATAATATAAAATTCCAATATTGGCTGCATTTCCAATGATTTTAATATTTAATTTAAAAAAATGCCATGGACTTTCATCATCAATAAAATGAAAAGCTACATTTTTAATAGATTCTCCTTCAATTATTTTTTCGCCAAAATATTTAAGAAATATATTGATTAGATTCTGTCCATCTAAAACTGGAAATAATGATTTTAGAGTAATCCCCTTTTCGAAGGTATACCATTTGAAAACTTCATTATTAATTCTTACAGGGAATCCAGAATCTGGAATCTGATTAAGTTCCAAAACATAATTGTTAGGTCTAAATTGAGTAAGAGTTAATTTACCAGTTTTCAAATCAGGAGGCAGATCAAATTCTTTAGGGATTAATACATGACCTTGAGGATTCATGAATGCTATTTTCTCTAAAACAATTTCTTCAGGTTTAAAACCATTTTCCGATGAAGCAGAACATAACCACTTTTGGGATCGTCTTAAAATCCAGCCTATATTATGCTCACTGAGATTCCAGAAATCACTTCGAAAAAGACATAATGTTCCATCTGAATATTGATTACCCCTACCAAAGAAAAATGGGAATAGAGGCTCCACAATATTTCCAGATTGATCAAGATTAGCAGTAACAGAAATAATTTTGGGTGGTGAATATGGATATTTTGTTGGGAATAATATTTTAATAACTTGTTTGCGGTTTTCAGCGTACATCAGTTCACCAATTGCAGCCACTCTTCCATTTTCCTGCAAAGGATCATATAATTTTAAGAGTTTGAAATCTCCTCCAAGTCCCCTTGTTAAAATATCAATCTCACTCTCATAAAGATTCTTATGAGAAGGATCATTATGCCAGAAATAGGTATCCATTATGCGAATCCCTTATCCCTATCAGGTTTAACTGCCTTTTTAAAGAATTTAAGATTTTCGCCATCCTGAATATTTGATTCTTCGATGGTTTTAGAGAAATCTGTAATGGGTTGACCATCTTCATGCCTAAGTTCACGGCCATCAGCAGTAATATGCAGATGCGCTAAGGTTTTATTAACAATAACCTGAACCTTTTGATTTGGATTGAATTCGTCGATAAATTGTTTATCACCTTCAATCATTACTTTGACAGTTAATTTTTCTTTTTTCATGTTATACTTATATTTTTTCAGTTTTACACAGTACAAAGAAAAATCAACATCACGCAATGGTATTTCGTAATAAAAAAAATCTTAGTCTCTCATCGATAATTTTTCGAAATCTGATCTATTTTATTTTTCATTTCAGCTATTATAGAATAAGGAGAAATTATTTTTACTGTCTCTCCATACCCAAGAATCTTTTCATAAAATTCCCATGATAGTTTAACCATAACAGATATCCGAAATTCATTCTCATTATCAATAATTGTTTTTTGAGTATGATGGATTTTCAATGCTTTTAAATATTTACCTTGAAGCGCTGTAAAAGATAAAATAATTTCTATAGGTTCATCATCAGTCACTGTGATTCCAAATGAATATTTAAAGTACTCATCAAAGTCAAAATCAATAGGTTTAAACTTCTCATCAAGAATTTTGACAGATGTCATTCTGTCTAATGCATAAGTAGTTATGGGTTTATCATATTTTTCAAGTTTTCCGAGGACATACCATCTATGTCTATCTTCTTTTAGTAAATAAGGTTGGAGCTTAGTAAATTTTGAGGGAGAGTCATCAAACTTTTGATAATTAAATTCAATAATACAATTGGTATCCAACGCCTGTATAATAGTTGGAATCAACTCACTACCGGTCAATTTTGGAGTCCTTTCTGTCTGAACCACAGATCTTGCTTTTTCCAGTCTGGATATACCTTTGCGAATATTGACCGCATCTAAAATCTTTTCAATAGCATTTGTAAAATCGCGAAAAACCTCATATTCTTTATATTGGTTTATGGTTTTCGCATAGAACATCAATGCATTAATATCATTCTCTTTTAATCCAAATGCTTTTATTGTATAAGACCTATCAGTATAATAGTATGCTTTATGGTGTGAATTGTATTCAATTGGAGCCGAATAACCTAACAGTGGATCATACTTCATCGCATTGATATCTTCGTTTATCATTCTTTCAGAAACTGTGATAGACAATTCATCTTCTATTGCTTCTTTAAGTTCTTTGGTTTTTACCCATTCTTTCCTGCCAAGTTCTCTGTCTATTACTTGATATCTACCGAATGGATGTTTTGATAAAGCCATAATTTTATTTTATTAAGTCTTCTTTAAAATGTTCAAAGATCATTACCATTGCCAAAGTATCTAATTCGCAATATTTTAAAAGTGCCTTAGAAAGTTTTGCAATTTCAGACTCTTCCATATCTGTATATTGCAATCTACTATAGGCTGTTAATGCTGCACCACCGTTTTGAATATCCTCAATTTCGGACAAAGTATTTTCAATATCTTCTTCCGACCAATTTTGAAATACTGGAGGAAGCATTTTATAAGGATTGGCTATAAAACCAGCCTTGATATCTAACCATATATGATCATCCGGAAAGTTCTTACTACTAATATTAATATCCTTTATTTTTCTTGAATACTTATCTCTTAAGAACTTACTACTATTTAAGGTAGCTGGCAAAACATCTTTAATTGAATTGGATCCTTTAGTGAGCGGATTGTAATAATATTTTTTGACTATGTCCCATAAATCCACCATATCTCTGTCTCCATTCCATACAAATACACTATCCTTTTTTGAATGTGAGATAGATTGAATAAATTCAATCAAGATATCTTTATCAGATTCTTCCGAATTTAATAGTTGCTCGTAAATAGCATTCAGGATTGAGTTTTCGTGATATCCATATCTGAATATTGTACCTTCATCTTTTGTTAAAGTTGTTTTTAACGCTCTTACAAATTCAAAATTTGGAAATATCCCAGCTTTGTTATTTAAATATTCATCTGTATGTTCAATTCGACCATCTTTGAAGTAGGTGTGATGAGAGAATTGAAAAGCGATTTGTTCATATGGTTTTCTTCCCCTATTAAATGGTAATGCTGCAGCACTAGTTTCAAAATCGATAAAATGTAAAGGATATTTCCAGGTACTAAATTCTGAATTTAAACCTACCTTATCTATATATATTGTCCTATCAGCATTAACCTCTTTTTCAATTTGTAACCATTGCCTTTGAGTATTTGATAATTTACCTGCGTCTTCTTTATATCCAATATTTTCTTTTGTAAGTTCTTCCATAAAGAAAATACCATCAGCAAACAATTTTGCTCCTTTTGAAAAGGACCATATATCTAATATGTCTGGTTTATTAAATTCCCTAATAGTCCACTTATGCTGTTTTGCAAAACATTCCTTGAAACCAGATTTTAATTTTCTAGCTTCATCTGTTTCAGTGGTTTTAAATTCGCAAGATTTACAAGCAGAATAAGATGTTGGCCAATTAAAATATTTGTCTTGGAGATAGTGCTCTTTAAGAGAATGTATAGAATCTTGAAAAGACAAATTATCATAATACAAGTAAATATTGTTTTCTATTTTGTCAATTATCTCATTAACTTCAATTTTCCCTAAAACGGAATTCCCAGTCTCCTTAAGAGAAGGGGCAAGCTTAATAATCCCGGTTCTTTTATCTGAACTGCTACTTATTCTGAAAAGTTGATTTAAACCATCGATGGATGCTGTTTTTGTTTTATCTGCCATCATTAAATAAGAGTTAATACTCCAGGAAGGATAACATAATTGTATCACATATTTTTGAAAAGCAATATCAAATAAATATGGTTTCCAGATACTATTTAAGTCGCCTCTTTTCCCAACGAAAGTGTAATTATCAGAAGGATCAAAAGATTTGGCTTTGACCTCAATTAACTCTATACTATTCCCTTTTTTCACCAATATATCTGTTCTTATAAATAATTCATCTTTTAAAAATGCTGCTTCAAATATTGTTACATTTTCCTTCTCTAAAAGGTTTTTTGTTCTATTCCACAAATATTCATAGTCCCAATCTTTACCTTCTATTAATTCTCCATCAGGATAATGCATCCTAGCTAATTCTTCTACCTGGAAACCACCTTGTGCCAAAGCTTCTAAAAATGGATCTTCTACTTTTTGGTTAGCATATTCATCCTTTCCTATATAGAAAAGTTTATTAGGGCATTCAAGACCTAATTTGAATCTTGATTTTGTGAGTACTTTCATTGTTCCTTATTTTTAATTTATAGCATATGCTTAAATTTTCCCAAGTTTTTTTAATTCCCAGAAACATTTTGCTGTTGTATGGATGTCAACTGCGGCATTATGTGATTCTTCAAAATCAGTTTTGAAAAGTTTGTAATGAAGTTCGGAGAGTTTTGGCCATTTGTACCCATAAGGACCATTAATTGCACAAAAATCTGTAGTGCTTTGCATGGTACAAATCTTTCTTTTACCTTCTATGCTATTTGGCATTTTACTTCTTAAAAATTCCGCTCCAATTATTTTTTCATCAAAACTCATGTTATGTGCTACAAGGTAGCTTGCCTGATCAATAAAAGATTGAAAGACGTTCAGAACTTTAAAAAGAGGTTGACCTTCCTTAATAGCTCTTTCCGTTGTTATTTTATGAACTATTGAGGCATCAGATGGTATTATAAATCCTTCTGGTTTAATAATGTAATCACCTTCAGAAATTTTATTTCCATGCTTATCATATAGTAGATAAGCTAATTGTACCATTCGTGGCCAGTTATTTAAATCTGTGACTGGAGCCTTCCAATTTCGCGGTAGCCCAGTTGTTTCTGTATCAAAAAACAGGTACATAATACTCATTATTACGTATTAGGTTACGTGCGTTTTTAAATTTTTTCAGAGTTCGTATCAATCAGGGATATTAGGTTCTTCTCCCCAAATTCCAGAGCCACCATGATTTGCCTTTCCAGTGCCCGCTCTATTTGCTGCAGAAAAAACAGATTTGATCACTGCACTATCTGTTGATCGATATACAAGTCGGTCATTAACTATTGTCCCAACATAACGACCATTTGTGCCAAATACCTTATTTCCATCAATTCGACCAACTACAATTCCAGATTTACTATAAACGATATTACTTGAAACTTGAAGAGGTCTTCCATTTTTTGTGTATAAGTCCATAGTTTGAAGTTTTAATATATTTTAGAATATAGAATTAAAAAGTACAGTGGGAGGGCCGAGTCCCGATAGATGGTACAGAGTTTTCTTTTCAGAGTTAATTTTATAAAACTCGGCGCATTGGCAAAGTCCTGATAGTTGTTCGAAATATTCTTTTTGTTTTTATTCATTGAGGCTGGAGTGATGGCCAAGTCCCGATAGATGGCACAGATTTTTCTTGTCAGAGTTAATTTTATAAAATGTGGCGCGTAGGCAAAGTCCTAGTATAAATTCGAGTATTTCTTATTATTTTATTTATTAAGATCGGCGCGAGGGCCAAGTCCCGGTAAGTGACTCTGATATTTCTTGTCAAGGAGAATTTTATAAAAGACGGCGGGCTGGCCAAATCCCGATAAAAGGTTAATATCCATTTTGTTTGAATTAAAGTCATGTGCGGTTGCAAAAAAGCATGTGTTTGGCAGCGAAGGGACGTTTGAAGGGATGGGCTGCCAAACTCTTGCTTGCGGGTTGGGGATCAAGATATCTGTCTTGTTTTGGCCCCAAACCCTTACAGCTAACTCGTTTATAAAAGAATAAAAACTAATGTAAACCCCTTCCCACTGTCAGATATGATTAATCTGAGATTAAAGGGATATCATACTTTTATCATTCTGTAGATCAAAGTTACCTGATATTTTCAAATTATTAAAGCACTGCCCCGTCAGTCACATAAGTATTCAATTTATTAATTTATCATTAGTTACAATGCTTATGCCTGACAATCAACTCTTGCATGCCAATACAAGTTAAGGAAAATCGGGGAATTGGGAGTTTAATTTGCACAATATGTTTTCAATAGTCTGAACTTAGACCCTTCAATATGTTGTATTGAATCCAGTTCCCAAAGTCCCAGGTTGAATTGTTGCATAATTAATATATTGATATATAGTATATTACAGGATTGTGCAATTACAGCAAATGCCTTAATTGTTTGTTTTTAAGCGATTTGCGATATTGTTGCGTTTCGTTAATGGTAGGTATTATAGGCATAGAGAAACTGTCTTAAATAGGCTGTAAAGGGGCTTAAATCAAATGTTTACTAAATACTATGTGATTGACACACAATTAATTGAGATATGTGGGGATTTGGGGTGAGTGATTGATAAGAGTATTCTTTACTGGTATATATCCTATACTGGTAGTTATTGCACATGTATTGAACCAGACTCTATTTTTCCAGAAATGCACCTTTCCAACGTTTATATGGATTATCAAACTTAACCAGGTCTTTATAAAACCAATCAGGATGCCAATCCTTACCAACCCATCTTCTAATATGCTCATAGTCATCATTAGTAGGATCAGATAGAATTTTCAAGACATTTTTGTATCCATCTGCTCCACCACAGTCTTCAGGGGGACATGCATGTTCTCCCGCTATGCAAATAGGGTATTTTACTCCTTTTTCCTTGTATATATACCCCTCAAGTTTTACAGTATGAATCCATTCATCTCCATAGTCATATATGTATTTTTATGTATTTTGCTTCTACTCCCAGGTCATTGAAATATGAAATCACTGGTATCTCCCAGCCAGGATAGACCTCCTGCAGATCTTCATTCCTGTCAAAATCAGGTATGCCGATATGAACTGCATTCTTTTTTCCCTTTCCACGTATCTCAAAATAATGCAAATGGTAATCAAGCCATCCCATTGAATCCTGAATACCAACATGCAAATCCCAAAAATTATAGTCAGCAGGAACTAATATTCTTCGCCAGATAGTTGGAGTGATTTCCTGTAGCTCAATTTTAAATTGAAGTACTTGATTATTAAGAAAAGAGAGGCTCTTAGGTTTCTCATATTTCATTAAATAGCCTCGATCAGTATAATTCTTTTCATATTTGCTACTCATAAGTTATCCTTTCAGTTATTATTCCTTATTCATACCGCTGCCAAAAATAAGTTATAGCTGCAATAAAAACAATTTGATTTTGAGTCTCCCAAGTTCCCTCCAGAAGACTGCAAATCTATAAGAAATGGCCTATCGTATTGCATTGTCAATCAGACATATATCAATTTATTAAAAATACAACATGCCTTATATAGCTGATATTAAGCATTTTAAGACACTTTGGGAGTTAGCCAATGGTAGATACTACTGAATAAGAGAAAGTATCTGAAACAGGCTTATAATGGGCTTAAATGCAATGTTTAAGATATGTTATGTTGTTGATATGCAATTAATTGAAGTATGTGGGGAGTTGGGGAGAGATATTGCAAAAACTAAGACACCAAGTGCATGAGCCGGGCTTGGCACCTTAAATATTCCCTGTCAAACACAATTTATTCCTGGTCTGAAGGCAATTGCATATACCGACCTGTTTATTAGCAAATGTTTTATTCTTTGATATAAATAATTAGTATTATCTTTTTTTAAAGGTCCTATTCATTACTTATTTGACAATCTTAACTGGAAAACAATGGCTATCTGATTTAACATTAGTCCTATTATTTGAAATAGGATTGACCAAAAGACAATTATTTCTTTGTTCCTGTTCAAACGATCATATGCCTTAACAGTAGTAGAGTTATGTTCATCTACATGCTCCTCGAAGCGTTTATCTACGATTGTTTCTAATTGATCTAAAGGTAGATGTCTCAAATTTACAATTTCTTCGGAAGATGGTTCATCCTTTACGTCGTACGTCAGTAAAATCTGAAATATTTTATAATTAATCCATTCCTCTGTGAGTAAATCCCTCGCCTTTATTTGTTGTTCATTAGTAGGCAACATTGAGATTATACCGTTAGCAAGTTTGGCCATATAAGCAGATTCCTGAGCGTTTACATACATTTCTCCATTTTTCCAAAAGTTATCTAATTCCCTTTCTCTTTGAGCGATCTGAGAATCTAGTTTTGGTATTTGATAAGAGAATAAAAATGTGGCTGTTAGTAAAAAAACGCCGCTGACTATCAATAATGTGTTTACAATTTTTTTGAGCGGACAGTATGTTTTCTTAGTCTTCATAGGATTTAGGAATTGTAAAATGTTTGCTAATGGTTAAGGCTAAATGCAGTCCGCCGACTGGCTGATTACATTTGATCCGTTTGTTGTAGGCTGTGCTATTATTTTACTTGGAATTTTGGAAAGTAAAAAGATACATATTCATGGCTCGGTCTAACAATAAATTGATATTCTACCCGATAAGATCCTTGACTGAAATCGATATAAAGTGTATCCTTATATGATTTTCCTGGTTGAAGTGCTCCACAACAATGAGAGAAAAAACAATCACATATTGGAGTCAATGTCCTTAATTCTGTCTGAAGAAATAGGAAGGAAGGATGCTGTCAATGTCAAATATCAAAAAGATTTTGTAATGGACCAGTTTAGATCATTAGGTATTTTTTGATGAGTTTTAAACGTTGTGGTAGATTGGTGGTGCAACTAACATAATAAAATAAACGCAATTAACTGATATAATGCTGATTGCGTTTAATATTGGTCGGGGTGATCCGACTCGAACGGACGACCACTTGCACCCCATGCAAGCACGCTAGCCAACTGCGCCACACCCCGAAAAACCATTTTCACTGACAAACTTTTCTAATCCTGCTCTCTTTTTTATTCCCTTGAGCTTCCTTTCGATTTTAATAGCCTCAGATCTTGATTCATATTGCTTCCACCATTTCAATCGCCACGGAATATAAGCTCTAGTTGATAGATTTCTACCTTTATTATGCCTTTTTATTCTTTCTTCAAGGTTTTCAGTCTGTCCAATATAATATCTTTTACTTTCTGTAGCTTCTATTATGTAAACAAAGAACATATTCAATTATCAAGCACGCTAGTCCCGAAAAACAAAGAATCTCTGATTCTTATGTTTTTCGAGGATCCACGTTCCGCAAGCGGAACGGGACCAACTGCGCCACACCCCGGTTCCTCCTCCGAAGCTTTAGCGAAGGAGGACTGTAAACACCCTTTCCCCAAACTACTGGAAAAAGGTGGTCTTTAAAGTTCTACAAAATTAATCAACAATTCCGAACAGAAAAATTTTACTTTAATATCCGGAATGAAAAAACAACCTAACTTTGAATAATTAATCATGAAAAAAGAGTAAACAATAATTGATAGTTTAAGGATGAATTAATTTTAATGATTAACTGAATACCCGTCAAGATTATGAAAAAGTTTCTGCCTGTCATGGCATTGATGCTACTCCTTTCGTGTGATAATAAGCAAATTGTCTCAACACTCCAGGTACCCGGAATGAATCGTTATTGTGATATCAATATCGACGGTGAAAGTGTAATACCCAGCGGTAGAATAGTAAAACCTTGCGGAGAATTCATCCGTATATCACATGATCCTTTCGGGTTGGCTTTATCTCCGGATGGTTCCCTGGCTCTGGCTGTTCATGATAATAAATTGACTTTAATAAATACGGCAGATAAAAGCTGTATTGAAGGTCACACTCCTTTTCAGGACAAAGGTTCCTATATGGGAGCTGCTATCAGAAAAGATAATAAGACTGCTTATTTAAGCGGCGGAGACAATGGAGATATCATCGTTTTTGATCTTACACGGATGGAAAATATAAAACGGATTTCAGTCAATGGCTTTTGTGATGGCAGGAATTATAAAGACAGTTTTGTCGGCGATATCAGATTGTCTGATGATGAAGAGAGACTTTATATTCTCGATCAGTTTAACTTTCGGATGGTAATCATGGATATTGAAAACTACCGGATTATGCATTCTGTTCGGGTTGGTCGCTTTCCTCTGGGAATAGACATTTCTCCTAACGGGAAATTTGCCTATATAGCCAATACGGGAATTTTTGACTATCCTCTTGCTCCCGGACTGACTGAAAAAAATATTGAGGAGGTCGGACTCGATTTTCCTCCTTATGGTATACCTTCAAAGGAAGCAGAAGAAGGAGTTGTTATAAATGGAAGATTTATTCCTGGTCTGGGGAGCCCCCATGTGCCGGATGCAGTTTCGGTATGGACCATCAGCCTCGACAGCAATAAAGTCATCGCGAAAGAGAAAACAGGTTATAGAATGGGAGAAATGGTTGAGGGACTTGAAGTTGAAGGCGGATCAAGCCCAAATTCAATTGCAGCAGGGGAACATCAGGTTTTTGTGAGTAATGCTACAAACGATAACATTTCTGTGCTGGATCCAATCTCAGGAAAAGTTATTGCCACTATTAAACTTGAAATTGATCCCAGAATTGATGCCTTCAGGGGATTAATTCCATTCGGGATTGAGCTGAGCCATGATGAATCAAGATTGTATGTCGCCCTTAGCGGATTGAATAGTGTAGGTGTGATTGATACCAAAACATTATCTGTCCTGGGATATATCCCTGCCGGCTGGTTCCCGACCAAACTTCAGATATCTCCTGATGACAAGACTTTGTATGTTGTTACTGCACGCGGTCTCGGATCGGGACCTAACGGAGGTGAAGACTTTGTGCTTACTCAGGCTGGAACATATGTAGGCGATATTATGCTTGGAACATTTGAGGAAATTAATCTCGGGCAAATCAATCTTCAGCAAGCAACCCGTGAGGTAATAGAAAATACCTTCCATGAGGTAAGAACAAAAGATGATGGAAAAAATCCCCTGCCTCCGGTAGCCGGCATCAGAAAGAGCCCTATTAGACATATAGTATATATAACAAAGGAAAACAGAACCTTTGATGAAGTTTTCGGAGAACTTGAAAATGCTGAAGCCGACAGGTCGTTAGCCAGGTATGGCACAAATGTAAATGTGGTCAGCAGGGACAAAACCAGACTGGTTATGAATGTAAATGTAATGCCGAACCACCAGAAGATTGCCTCGGAATTTGCAGTGAGCGATAATTTTTATTGTGATTCGGATGCCTCTGTTCATGGTCACAGGTGGATGGTCGGAACATATCCGAATGAGTGGGTTGAAATTAACAGCTCAATGAAAATAACCAGGAATCTGTTAAGTTCGGCTCCGGGACGAAAATACGTTGCAGGTTCATCAGGCACTGTTTATCCCGAAGACTATAATGAGGCTGGCGGAATGTGGGAGCACCTGTCAAGAAACGGGATTGGTTTTTATAATTTTGGTCTGGGTTTTGAATTTTCCGGAGCTGAGGAAGAACAATGGCATAAGTTTACCGGAATTAAAATGGGAGTCATGTTTCCTATGCCCAAACCTTTATATGACAGGACTTCGCGTAAATATGCAACATATAATACGAGTGTTCCTGATCAGTTCCGGATCGATATGTTTGAAGAAGAACTTGAAGAAAAATGGCTGTCGGGCAAGGAAGAATTTCCGTCAGTTATAACTATGATGATACCCAATGATCATGGTGCATCGGAGAGGCCTGATGACGGCTATCCTTTCAGAGAATCTTATATGGCTGATAATGATCTTGCACTCGGACGGGTCATTCATAAGCTGAGCCGTACAAAATGGTGGCCTGAAATGCTGATCATTGTAACTGAAGATGACGCTCAAGACGGATTGGATCATATAGATGCCCACAGGTCATTACTTTTAATGATAAGCCCCTGGGTAAAAAGAGGTTTTGTATCTCATACACATGCAAATTTCGGAGCAATTCTTAAAACTATTTATAATATCTGTGACCTGCCTCCCCTGAATCAGTTCGATGCAACAGCAACACTTTTGCAGGATTTCTTTACTGATAAACCTGATTATACACCATACACTGCTGTGATGGTCGATAATAGAATATTTGATCCGCAAAAAGCTCTTGATCCATATGATAAGGAATTCAGATGGGAGTCATTAAAAGAATCTCCTGAAATAGACAGCGAGGACGATTTCAGATCAAGTCACAAGGATCAGATAAAGGAAAAATAAGCTTTTCAGAAGTCATATATAATTTACCCTATTCTCATTTCAGGAATTGATCAAAATCAAAATGTCAGCCTATAATTCCTTGCTGGTCGCTTCCGATCCGGTTGCTATGGACCGGATTGCCTATGCTATAATAGCTGAAAAAAGAATTGCCTAAGGTCTGCAAAAGATAACAACTCCTACCGTAGCGGATCTAAGTGGTAAGAAAACTACTTGTTTTTTATAAATTTGTATTTCATTAATTAAAACAATTTTTTATGGAGATCTTTAAACCTTTAGATCTGACAAAAGAGGATCAAAATACAGATATTGAGAATATTGAGAAAGTCAGATGTCTGATATTAGGCTCCGGACCAGCCGGATATACTGCTGCTATTTATGCTGCGAGGGCAAATCTCAAACCTGTACTCTACACCGGTTTGGAAATGGGAGGCCAGTTAACAACAACCACCGAAGTGGATAACTACCCGGGTTATCCCGATGGTGTTACGGGGCCGGAAATGATGGAAGAATTTAAGAAACAGGCTGAAAGGTTTGGTGCTGATATCCGCATTGGAATAGCTACTGCTGCCGATTTATCTGGCAAAAAACACAGAATTACGATTGATGGAAACAAAATCATCGAAGCGGATACTGTAATCATTTCCACAGGGGCCACTGCGAAATATCTTGGTCTGGAGGCAGAAACAAGGTATGCAGGAATGGGAGTTTCTGCATGTGCAACATGTGACGGGTTCTTTTATAAAGGTAAAGATGTTGCTGTGGTCGGTGGCGGTGACACGGCTGCCGAAGAAGCAACATACCTTGCAGGTCTGTGCCGAAAAGTCTATATGATAGTCAGGAGAAATGTGCTGAGAGCTTCAAAGGTTATGCAGGACAGGGTTCTGACGACACCAAATATCGAGATCTTGTGGGAACATCAAGCTGTGGATCTATTTGGTGATAATGGTGTGGAAGGGGCTATACTGGTAAAGAAGAAAGGCACACCCCAAGAGGAACAGGTTAAAATAAAGATTGATGGTTTTTTCCTGGCAATAGGTCACGCCCCCAACTCAGATATCTTTAAGGAATATATTGAAACAGATCAGGTAGGATATATTAAAACCATTCCAGGGACATCAAAAACCAATGTTAAGGGTGTATTTGCAGCCGGAGATGTTCAGGATCCGCATTATCGTCAGGCTGTAACGGCAGCAGGTTCAGGATGTATAGCTGCTATAGATGCAGAACGATTTCTGGCAGAATTATGAAAATCAACTTTTGTTATGAAAACTTTCAAAAAAACTTTCAAGATAAATGCTGAACCATCCGATGTATATGCTGCATTGACTAATCCAGCTCTTATTGAATTATGGTCTGGTTATCCTGCAGAAATGAGTGCTATTCCGGGGGCAGAATTTACATTATGGGAAGGTGATATAACAGGAAAAAATATCGAATTTATCCCTGACAAGAAAGTAGTCCAGGAGTGGTATTTCGGCGATCAGTCTGAAGAGTCAATAGTCACTATGACTATTGAAAAAGACAGGGATGATTCGGTTGTAAATGTTGAGCATACAAATATTCCTGATAAAGACTTTGCTGATATAGCTGAAGGATGGCGGGAATATTATTTCGGAGCCATAATCAATTTGTTTAATCCGAATTTTTAATTTCTATCGCAAATTCTCCATTCAGGTAAATAGTTCATTCAGATCTTCAACTGTAGCAAATATCAGAGTACTTATTCCCTTATAGCAATGTGTCTGTGCATTCTCCTGTACCAGATTGTTCCATCCCTCAATCCATGACAGCAGATGGCCATCGATAAAACGTTTTAACTCTTTTCTCATTTCCCTGCGGCAGGCTTCATCATCGAAGGTGATATATTTTTCAATCAAACAGGTAAGAAAAAGTAATTCAACTCCCAGGTGGTCATCAGGTAATTCGCCTCTGAATTGTGACTTCCATCCGTATGAATTATAAAACTCTGTAACATTTTGTGTATGATTTATTGCTTTGTAATCGTCATTTTTGTGAGAGATCGACTCAATAGGTGAAGCTAGTCTTAAGTCTCCGAACAGTCTGTTGTAATCATGCCGTAGAATATTTATACACTGGGTTTTATCTTCACATGATTTTCTGAGTTCCGCAGCAGCACAGATAAACCTTGTATTCATGCTTGTGACAGGCAATGTTTTCAGAATCCCGTTTGTCCAGAAATCAACAATGCATTCTTCTGTAGGTTCAATCATTATCATGCTACCTGCAAAGTATAATAACATGTTATATCCTTTCAACAGATTATTCAGGTCCTTTTCCTTTCTGATTTTCATGTTGAGGTTTTTGAGGCTATCGCAAAATTGGACTTTCAGTAAATAAATCCAGGCTTTAGCTTTATAACCAGCCAATGGCAGAAATTGTTCAAAAAAGTTCAGGAAATTTTGCTGCCGGATAATATGCCACTACTTTGAAAAGTCGGCCATCTCATGCGGATATTCGTTGTTATCGATCTTTCTCTTAATCTCTCTGAAAGCATTTACTGTGTACTCTACGTCCTCCAGTGAATGTGCTGCAGTCGGAATAAGCCTTAACATAACAACATCCCTTGGCACAACAGGGTAAATAACTGCAGAGCAGAAAATATTAAAGTTTTCCCTGAGGTCATAGATAAGCTGGGTAACCTGTGTAAGGTCGCATTTCATAAAGACGGGAGTGACAGGCGATTCGGTTTTTCCAAGGTCAAGACCTGCTTCCCGGAGTCCTTTCTGAAGAGCTCTTACAATAATCCATAACTTGTCCTTGTATTCAGGATGTGCCTGAATAAGTTCAAGTCTTTTTATAGCTCCGAGAGTCATTGCTATCGGTAAAGCTTTTGCATAGATCTGCGATCTCAGATTATAGCGAAGGTAGTTTACCACTTCTTTTGTGCTGGATACGAATCCTCCAATCCCTGCCATTGCTTTTGCGAATGTTGCAAAATATACATCTATCTGATCCTGAACACCAAAATGTTCTCCTGTCCCGGCACCAGTAGCTCCCATTGTACCAAAACCATGGGCGTCATCGACCAGAAAGCGAAAGTTATATTTCTTCTTTAGAGCGGCAATCCTGTCAAGCTTGCCAAGATCGCCCGCCATACCGAAAACACCTTCTGTAATAATAAGTATCCCGCCATTGGTTTCTTCAGTTATCCTTGTTGCCCTCTGTAACTGTTTTGCACAACTTTCGATATCGTTGTGAGGAAACACAAATCTCTTTCCCATATGAAGTCTGAGTCCATCCATTATGCAGGCATGGGATTCTGAATCATAAACAATAACATCGTGCCTGTCAACAAGGGCATCGATTATTGAAAGCATTCCCTGGTATCCATAGTTCAACAGGTATGCATCCTCTTTCCCTGTAAACTCTGCTGCCATTTGCTCAAATTTTTCATGTATCGAGGTATGACCCGACATCATTCTTGCGCCCATTGGATAGGCAAGTCCATATTTTGCAGCGAATTCTGCATCATTCTGCCTTATTTCCGGATTATTAGCTAATCCGAGATAATTATTTAAGCTCCAGTTCAATACCTCTTTGCCTCTGAATTTCATTCTGGGAGCAATCTCCCCTTCAAGTTTCGGAAACATAAAATAACCATGGCCCATATCTGAATACTGACCAAGTGCACCTTTGTTTGATTTAATTTTGTCGAATATATCCATAGTCGAATACGTTATTAAGAAGTTGGGCATAAAAGTAAGGATAATCAAATAATACCTTAATACCTATTTATACCTAATTTGGCTTATGTGTGCTCACTGGTGAAATAAAACCATTATTATTATGTTTATATGGTGAAATAAAAAAAAATCCATAATTTTGCGCAACATTTTTTTCGATGAGGGCTAAAATATATATCATATTGATAATTTCATTATTGGCAGTTTCCTGCGGGGAATATGAAAAACTGCTGAAAAGCACTGATTATGAGCTGAAAAAAGCGAAAGCGAAGGAATATTTTGAGGAAGGACAGTATGTTAAGGCATCGGAGTTGTTAGGTCAGATTTTACCACGATACCGGGCAACGGAAGAAGCTGAGGAACTCAGCTGGATGAATGCCCAGTGTTTTTACGGGATGAGGGATTATTATACAGCAGGTAGTTATTTTAAAACTTTTGTTGAGCAATACCCTTTTGGGAGATATGCCGAGGAAGCAAATTTTATGGCTGCAAAGTGCGATTATAACATTTCTCCCAGACCGAGGCTCGATCAGGCGAACACAAGAAATGCTTTAGAAGGATTTAATATTTTTATAAACCGATATCCAAACAGTCCAAAGGATGAGGAGTCTAAAATGCTTATCAGGGAGCTTGAGGAACGCCTGGTTGAAAAATCTTACCTCAGCGCAAAGCTGTATTATGAAATGAAACAATACAGGGCTGCGATTGTGGCTCTTACTAACAGTCTAAAAGAATATTCTGATTCAAAGTATAGGGAAGAAATGATGTATCTTAAGCTTAGCTCACTTTTCCTTTATGCTGAAAAAAGCTTTGCCAGCAGACAAATGGAGAGATACCAGGATACACTGGATGAATATTATTCTTTCATGGAAGAATTTCCCGAAAGCAAGTATTCAAAGGAGGTCCAGAAAATTTATCAGGATACTTACAATTTTCTGAGAGCAGGATCTTCGGATATCGGAATTGATAATCAATAAATGAATATGGATTACAGAAAATCAACGGCACCGGTAACAACAGTAACGCGCAATCTGGACCTGATGATCAGAGACACAGGTAACATATATGAGACAGTAGTTGTTGTTTCGAGAAGAGCAAATCAGATTGCAGTTGAAATGAAGCAGGAACTCAACAAGAAGCTTGAGGAATTTGCTTCCTATACAGATAATCTGGAGGAAGTGTTTGAGAACCGCGAGCAGATTGAGATTTCAAAATTTTATGAAAGACTTCCCAAACCAACCCTGATTGCATTGCAGGAACTTGAGGAAGAGAAAATCTTTTACAGGAATCCTGAAAAGAGTCCTGTAAAGAAACAGTAATTACTGATGCTGAGAGGTAAGAATATACTTGTTGGTTTAACAGGGGGAATAGCAGCTTATAAAACTGCCTCCATAATAAGGTTACTTGTTAAGGCAGGGGCTGAGGTAAAAGTTATTATGACTGACCATGCAAAGAAATTTATTACACCTCTCACACTTGCCACCTTATCAGGACATCCGGTAATGTCAGAGTTTATTAATTATGAAAGCGGCAGCTGGAATAGTCATATTGAGCTCGGAATGTGGGCCAGTCTGTTTTTAATTGCGCCTGCTACTGCCAACACAATTGCCAAGATGGCTAACGGTATCGCAGATAATCTTCTTCTTACTACATTTTTGTCAGCACGCTGTCCGGTTTTTATTGCTCCCTCAATGGATGTTGATATGCTAAAGCATCCTTCAACACAGAAAAATATTGATATACTTCGCAAAAACGGGAATTTTATTCTTGATCCCGCAAGCGGAGAGCTTGCCAGTGGACTTACCGGCAAAGGCCGGCTGGCAGAACCGGAAGATATTGTGAAGGAGATCAACAACTTTTTTAAAAAAAAAAGTTATAACCCTCTGAAAGGTAAACAAGTCCTTATTAATGCAGGCCCTACTCGCGAACCTGTCGATCCGGTCCGTTTCCTGAGTAATTATTCTACCGGTAAAATGGGTATTGCACTTGCTGATATTGCTGCAGAATATGGCGCAGAAGTTCAGCTTGTACTGGGACCTGTAAACTTAGTGCCGGACAACAGTTTCATTGAAATTATTGATGTTACAACTGCTGAATCGATGGCAAATGAATGTATTGCCAGATTTTCGTCCTGCGATATCGCAATTCTCTCTGCTGCTGTGGCTGATTTTTCACCTGAACAGATTGAACAAAAAAAGATAAAGAAGACGGAAAATGAACTGATATTAAAACTCAAACCAACAACCGATATAGCTGAAGCCCTGGGAAAACGGAAAAAACCTTCACAGATCCTGGCAGGTTTTGCACTTGAAACGAATAATGAAATAGAAAATGCCAGGGCAAAACTCCAAAAGAAAAATCTCGACCTGATTGTTCTTAATTCGCTGAGTGATGATGGTGCAGGATTCGGATTTGATACCAACAAAATCACAATAATCGACAGAAACAATAATATTAATAAATTTGAGTTGAAATCAAAGGAAGAGGCTGCCAGAAATATACTCGGCAAGATTATTTCAATGATCAATTTGTTTGAATAATGTTTAAACGTATTCGGAAATACTGGATTATTACTGTTTTAATCTTGTTGCCGGGAGTGATTTATTCTCAGGAACTTAATTGCAATGTTCAGATTACGGCACAAAAAATTCAGGGGTCAAACCGTCAGGTCTTTGAAACAATGCAACGTCAAATTTACGAGTTCATGAATAATACAGTCTGGACTAACCATGTATATAGTTATGCTGAGAGGATCGACTGTAATATTCTCATTAATCTGACAGAGCAGCTTTCCGCAGATGAATTCAGGGGAACAATCCAGATCCAGTTACGCAGACCTGTTTATAATACGACATATAATACAACATTGTTGAATTTTATTGATAACAATTTCCAGTTCAGGTATGTAGAGTTTCAGCCTCTCGAGTTTGATCCAAGCACTCATCGTTCAAACCTTGTTTCTGTACTGGCATATTATACCTACATTATTCTTGGATTTGATTATGATTCATTTGCTCTTGAAGGTGGAACTGAATTTTTTCAGATGGCCGAGAAGATAGTAACAAATGCCCAGAATGCACCTGAAGCTGGATGGAAACCATATGATGGTTCAAGGAACCGGAACCGGTACTGGCTTAGTAAAAATATTCTTAACAAGGAGTACGAAGGAGTCAGACAGTTTATTTACGAGTATGATATCAACGGACTGGATAGGATGGAATCGAGATTAGCTGAAGCAAGAACCAGTATTGTTGAAAGTCTGAGACTTATACAGGATGTTTACAGAAGAAAACCCGATCCCTTTATGTACCTTGTACAGGTAGTGATGGAGTCAAAATCAGATGAGCTGGTAAATATCTTTTCCGAAGCATTCCCCGAGGAGAAGAGCAGGGTTATACAGATACTTACCGAAATAGATCCTTCAAATAAAACAAAATACGAAAAGATCACTTCTGCCAATTTACCTTAACACGAGGTCATGCTTACTAAACTGTTCGTTCAAAATTATGCATTAATCAGGGAACTGGACGTTGAACTTGAAAACGGCCTTACTATTATCACCGGTGAAACAGGTGCTGGCAAGACAATACTTCTTGGCGCACTCTCGCTCATACTGGGTACCAGAGCCGATACTTCAGTACTGCTGGATAAAAATGAAAAATGTGTTGTCGAAGGGATATTTAAAATTGAAGATTATGATCTTGAAGAGTTCTTTGCCTCCAATGAGCTTGATTATGACCCGGTTACAATATTAAGAAGAGAAATTAATCCTGCAGGAAAATCACGTGCATTTATTAATGATACACCTGTAACTGTAAATCTATTAAAAGAACTTGGCGATAAACTAATTGATATTCATTCACAGCACCAGACACTGATGCTTAATGATAATTCTTTTCAGCTTAATGTAATTGATTCATTTGCAGGAACTCTGAAACTGAAGAATGACTACAGGATCGTTTATAGTAATTACCGGAAGTTGAAAAAGGAATACGGCGAAATGAAGGAAAAGACCGAAAGGAATAAAGCGGACCTTGAATATTATCAGTTTCAGCTTGACCAGCTGGAGGAAGCAAGACTTCAACACGGTGAACAGGAAGAACTGGAAAAGGAACAGGAACTTCTGGAACATGCTGAGGAAATAAAAATGGCACTCGAAAACTCATCACATCTTCTGTCATCAGATGAAACATCAATCCTGGCGAAGCTCAGAGATGTTAAAACATTTATTGATAAAATCAAATCTTTCTTACCTGATGGAGACACTCTTTTTTCCAGGACAGATTCAGTTTATATTGAACTGGATGATCTTGCCGGGGAAATTGAAAAACTTTCAGCTGGCATAGAAGCAGATCCGCAGCGTCTGACACAAATTAATGAAAGGCTTGATCACCTTTATCTGCTGATACAGAAGCACAGGGTCAGAAACCTCGATGAACTGATCAGTAAAAAAGAAGAGATAGGTAATCTCATTCAATCTATTGCTGTGAGCGATGAGCGTCTCGCAGAACTCGAATCTCTACTCAACAGGGAGGTTAATTCTATGGTTACTATCGCAAACGAGATGTCAGAAAAGAGAAAAGCTGTTCTGCAAGACGTTGAACTTAGAATCACAGACCTGCTGAAACAACTTGGAATGCCCAACGGTAAGTTCAGGATCTCTTTGTCTAAAACAAAAGAGTTTACTCCGTCCGGAACTGATGACGCTGATTTTTTATTTTCTGCCAACAAACAGGTAAAACCGGAAAATATTGCAAGGATCGCTTCCGGAGGGGAACTCTCAAGGGTTATGTTAAGCCTTAAATCACTTCTTACAAAAAATACAAATCTTCCGACAATAATTTTTGATGAGATAGACGCCGGTGTATCAGGGGAAGTGGCTGATAAGGTAGGGCAGATACTTGCCGCGATGGGCAAATATATGCAGGTTGTTAATATTACACATCTTCCCCAGGTTGCTTCTAGAGGGACAAAACATTTTCATGTATATAAAGATGAATCCGGAGACTCAACAATAACACGTGTTAAATTGTTATCAGACGATGAAAGGATACTTGAGGTTGCCAGATTGCTGAGCGGCAGTGAAATAACGGAAACGGCCATAAAAAATGCAAGAGAGTTGTTACATGCTGCTCTAAACTAATTGGCAATCCCTGGTTTCTCCGGCAAATCTAATAACCATTAACATCTATTTAGTATGAGTGAAGGCCTTTTAAAGGATAAAAAAGGAATAATTTTCGGTGCTCTTAATGACAAATCAATTGCATGGCAGGTCGCTTTAAAAGCCTGGCAGCATGGTGCTGAGCTAATTCTAACCAACTCTCCTGTTGCTGTCAGGATGGGTACAATCAATGAACTTGCACTGCTTACAGGAAGCAGGGTAATACCCGCTGATGCAACCAGTATGGAAGATATTGAGAAACTTATTACCAACACTATGTCTCACTTTGGTGGTCAGTTTGATTTTATTCTTCATTCTATCGGGATGTCACCAAATGTCAGAAAAGATATCCCGTATGAGCAAACAGATTATGCAAATATGCTAAAGACCTTTGATATTTCAGCACTTAGCTTTCACCGGATACTTCAGACAGCCTACAAATATGATGCAATCAAAGAATGGGGATCAGTGGTAGCTCTATCATACGTAGCTGCCCAGAGGACTCTTACAGGTTATAATGATATGGGGGATGCCAAGGCACTCCTCGAATCAATATCACGATCGTTCGGATACATTTATGGAAGGGACAGGGGAGTAAGAATAAACACTATTTCACAATCCCCCACACCTACAACAGCCGGCAGCAGTATCCACGGATTTGAGTCCCTGGTCGATTTTTCTGAACGAATGTCACCTCTTGGTAATGCTACCTCTGAGGAGTGTGCTGATTATTGTATTGTGCTCTTTTCGGATCTTACCCGTAAGGTAACAATGCAAAACCTCTATCACGACGGAGGCTTCTCAAGCATGGGAATGAGCCTTAAAGCAATTGAACAGTACAGGAAAAGCTTTGATGAGTGTGATTAAAGCTTAATATTAATAAGCATAAAAGCCTATTTTTCAGGCGATTTGCCTTTGGATAAGTCGCTTTATTTATATTTGGTTATACAATTATGTATATCCCTATGATTAGAATTCTCCTCCTTGTTTTGTTTTACTTCACCTTCCCGCTCGTAATAGTCTATATGTGCAAAAGGTGGTCTTTTTTCAGAAAGCTGGGTTCAATTGTTCTGGCTTATGGATTCGGACTTCTGCTAGGAAGCACGGGAATATTGCCGGAAGGTAGTGATGCTTACAAGCTTGCCTTACAGGGCAGGGCTGCTCTTCCGGAGCAGGAGATGGCAACTCTTCTTGATAACGGGACACTGGTTCAGGGAGATGCCCAAGTAAACTCTATCGCTTCTGTCCAGGATTTGCTTACCTCGATCGTGGTTCCTCTGGCTTTCCCTCTACTGCTGTTCTCTTTAAATATACGCAGATGGTTAAGATTTGCGAAAGGAGGCTTTGTCTCAATGATACTCGCAATGTTTTCTGTTATTATTATAGTAGGCTCAGGTTACTTTATTTTTGGGAGTGTCGTTCCTGACAGCTGGAAAGTGGCGGGAATGCTTATCGGAGTCTATAGTGGAGGTACTCCTAATCTTGTTTCGCTTAAGCTGGCCCTCAATATCGATCCTAACCTGTTTATTATGACAAGCACCTATGACATGATTATGGGTGCCATAACAATTATTTTCTTTATAACTGCTGGACCACGTATATTCAGGGCTATTCTTCCACCATTCAAACATTATAATGATAATCGAGAAGTTAAAGGTACAATTGCGGAAGCTGAAAGCTTTGAAGACTATTCGGGAATGTTCAGAAGAGGTACATTATTGCCTCTTATTCAGGCTTTGGGTATCTCAATTCTGATCTTTGCCGTTTCGTTCGGCATAAGCCTTTTACTGCCAGATATTTCACAAATGGTTGTCGTAATTCTTTCCATTACAACTCTGGCTATTATCGGATCCTTAATCAACTGGCTTAATAGAATTAAGAAGACATTTCAGCTAGGTATGTATTTTATTCTCATCTTTTCACTTACTGTGGCTTCAATGGCAGATCTTAAGGATATGTTCACAATAGGATTTCTGGGTTTGTTTGCATTTGTGGCATGGGCATATTTAGGATCTTTGTCGCTTCACCTTATATTGTCAAAGATCTTCAAAGTAAATGCAGATGACTATCTGATCACTACGACAGCTTTTGTTTTTTCTCCCCCGTTTGTGCCAGTTGTAGCTGCAGCGCTTAAAAATAAAGATGTTATAATAACCGGCATTACAGTCGGTATTATCGGTTATGTTGTCGGTAACTATCTTGGTGTTGCCCTCGGGTATTTTCTGAAGGGATTCTAATATGATTACCCTAGAACAGATAATTTAGCCCCATATAGAATCCGATACCACCATCCTGGTCATTAAGTGCTTTTCCGAGATCTATTGCTATGATAAAATTCTCATTCATAACCACCCTTAAACCGATACCTGCGCTTACATGGATTTTTTCAGCATCATCACTGAAAAAATCTGACGAGTTATAGCCTGTAATGGTAAGGTTGGGTTCAGTAAATTCTATTTTGTCAGTAATCAGTCCGAAATCGGAAAATCCGTTTACGCCTATATAGAAGTTTTGATTTATAAAATTAAAGCGAACAGCTTTCCACCGTAATTCTGCATTTCCATAAAAGAACCCATCACCAACTATCCTGTTTCGCCATACACCGCGTAATGTTTTGGACCCTCCAAGACCCTCTGAAGTTGCACCTCTCAAAGCAGATACTATAACCTGTGACTGGTAGTAAAAAGGAACTTCTCCGAAAATTGTCTGCTGGTAACCTAACCGGTAAGCAAATGCAAGATCAAAGGGAATAAGAGTAAAATACTGACGATGAGTAAAAAAGAATTTGCCAAAGGAAGCCTCACTTCCCAGAAACTCCTGGGATGTCTCTATGCCCGCCTCTGTCCATATGCCTTTCATCGGATTAGGCCTGTTATCACGTGTGTCGTAGGTTAAACCTATTTTTACTGTATTGATAAGACCTCCGTCTGCCTCCTGATCAGTTAATATATTCCAGTCCTGGTAAAGCTCATATAAACCCAGAGTATCCGGAAGGCGGTCTTCAGGATCTTTGCCTTTATTGAGCTTGTCAAGGTCAACTGATGAAATTTTAAAATGCTGGATTGTAAAACCTGCACTCCACCGAAGTTTATCACCTGTAAGTTTTCCCTCGAAATCATTTTTAAACCTTAAAAGCATACGTTTAAAACGATAGAACATTCTTGTGACATACTCAGTCGATTCTGAATCGATCCAGTCCTTGTTAATTACGGCATCATAACCGTTAAATCCATAAAAATCATAGGCCTGATCGGGTAGATACGCGAGGTCGGATGAGAGCCTGATCCCCGGAATCAGGTGTTCTGAATCGTAATTGAACCTGTATATTCCGCTTCCCTTTGTGAATCGCGATACTTCAAGGTAAAGTTTGTGATAATAATCCGGGTAAATATCACCGGTTCCATAGTTGTAAAGATCTATCAGCCCTCCGTACTGGAAACCAAGATCAGTATCGAAAGTAATGGCAGGAAGAACACCAAAGTTCCATCCCGATTTGACATCTGATTCCTGAGCAGATGCCGGAAACACCAGAAGTGTTAATACTAAAACAGAAAAGGTCTTCTTCACAGGTTACATTTTTGGATTAAGGAGCTAAAGATAAAGAAAAAAGGAAATTATAATCTGTTTTTTTAATATTTGCTACCTTAGGAAGTTGTTTTAGACTTTACACTTATATGGGATTATTGATAAGGAATATTCGATGTCTTGTCCAGACCGAGGATATTCCACAAATTAAGGTTTGCGGTCAGAAGATGTCGAAACTCGGTAATATTGAGGATGCATTTCTTTATATTGAAAATGATGTAATAAGTGATTTTGGTGCAATGAAGGATCTGGATATGAGTGGTTTAGGAGTAAAAAGCCAACCGCTGCGGATCCTGGATGCTTCTGGCAGATTTGTTTTTCCATCTTTTTGCGATCCTCATACACACCTGGTGTATTCGGGAAGCCGCGAACTGGAGTATACCGGTAAAATCCGCGGATTATCATACGAAGAGATCGCAAAAAGGGGAGGAGGGATACTTAACTCCGCTAAACGGTTACACGAAACATCAGAAAATGACCTGTTCCATCAATCAATGATCAGGATTAACGAGATAATCACACTTGGTACAGGTGCTGTTGAAATAAAAAGTGGATATGGTCTTACACTGAACGATGAGATCAAGATGCTTAGGGTGGTGAAAAGAATAAAAGAGAGCTGTCCGCTTGAAGTAAAAGCCACGTTTCTGGGTGCTCATGCGGTTCCTGAGAAGTATAAACAAAACAGGGAGGAATATGTTGATCTTATTATAAATGAAATGATACCGGCTGTCACTTCAGAAGAACTGGCAGATTTTATTGATGTGTTTTGTGACCGGGGTTTTTTTACCGTGGACGACACCGAGAGAATACTGATGACAGGGCTGAAATATGGTCTTACACCTAAGATTCATGCCAATGAACTTGATTATTCCGGTGGGGTGCAGGTAGGCGTGAAGTACAATGCACTTTCAGTTGATCATCTTGAGAGGACAGGTGATGAGGAAATTGATGTGCTTATTGGATCGGAGACTATGCCAACATTGCTGCCTGGATCAGCTTTTTTCCTTGGTTTGCCAGATCCTCCGGCAAGAAAGATGATCAATGCAGGTCTGCCAGTGGCTATGGCATCCGATTACAATCCCGGCTCATCCCCTTCAGGTAATATGAAACTGGTTATGTCGCTGGGATGTATCAGGTTAAGAATGCTGCCTGAAGAGGTAATCAATGCAGTAACAATAAACTCGGCATATGCCATGAATCTTTCTGAAACACATGGATCGATTGCCAGGGGCAAGGTGGCTAATGTTTTTATAACCAAAGAGATACCGTCATATGAGTTTATGCCGTATGCTTATGGCAGCAACCTTATTGATACAGTAATACTTAAAGGAAAAGTAATAGACATAGACCCCCCAACCCCTCCCGCTTCGCGGGACAGGCTCTAAAGGGGGGCTAATAATCTGCTCCGAATTAAATCCCCTTTAGGGGGGCTGGGGGGTGAATCGCGGCCGGCAGGGAGGTCAATCGCACAGGCAGGAGGGTGTAACAAATAAGTTGGGGAGTGAAAAAAGCAGAAGGGTAAAACAAACGAGATTTATTGATGACGAAGAAGATTATAGAATGTGTTCCGAATTTCAGCGAAGGCAGGGACATGGGGACCATTAAACAGATAACAGATGCTATTGAATCGGTTGCCGGAGTAAAATTGCTTGATGTTGATCCGGGTAAAGACACTAACCGTACGGTTGTCACTTTCGTCGGAACGCCTGAAGAGGTCTCTGAAGCTGCTTTTCTTGCAATCAGGAAGGCTCGGGAAGTAATTGATATGTCCGGGCATCACGGCCAGCATCCACGTATGGGAGCAACAGATGTATGTCCTTTTATTCCTGTCTCAGGTATTTCAATGGAAGAAACTGTTATTTATGCACGAAGACTTGCTGAAAGAGTAGGAAATGAATTGCAGATACCGGTTTACTGCTATGAGAATGCAGCTTTAAATGAAGAAAGGCGAAATCTGGCTAATATAAGGGCCGGGGAATATGAAGGACTTAAAAAGAAGCTTTCGGATCCTCGCTGGAAACCTGATTACGGACCTGCACTGTTCAACGAAAGAACTGGAGCAACCGCAATAGGGGCAAGAGATTTTCTGGTTGCATTTAATGTCAATCTGAACACTACATCGATAAGACGGGCAAATGCGATTGCATTCGATGTCAGAGAGAAGGGCAGGCCATTGAGGGAAGGTAATACTGTTACCGGGAAGGCTGTAACGGATGAAAACAGCAATCAGGTAATGATTCCCGGATCACTAAAATGCGTCAAGGCAATCGGCTGGTACCTTAAGGAATTCGGAATAGCCCAGATTTCTATGAACCTTACAAACATTTCAGTTACACCTGTGCATCTTGCTTTTGACGAAGTCTGCCGGAAAGCTGATGCCAGGGGAGTCAGAGTAACCGGATCGGAACTGGTAGGTCTTATTCCTCTGAAAGCAATGCTTGATGCAGGGCGATATTTTCTTGCAAAGCAACAGAGATCAGCAGGTGTATCTGATGATGAGTTGATAAAGATCGCTGTTAAATCAATGGGCCTTAATGAATTATATCAATTCATACCAGAAGAAAAAATAATTGAATATGTCATGACAAAGGAGGATAAAAACAGGCTTATTAACATGAACCTTAAATCATTCATGGAAATCACAGCCTCAGAAACACCTGCTCCCGGGGGAGGCTCTGTTGCATCATATATAGGAACACTTGGTGTGGCACTGGGAACCATGGTTGCAAACTTGTCAAGCCATAAACGTGGATGGGATGACAGATGGAAAGAATTCTCGGATTGGGCAGAAAAAGGGAAAAATATCCAGAACAGACTCCTCCATTTTGTCGATGAAGATACGGAAGCCTTTAATAAAATAATTGCTGCATACGCACTGCCCAAAAAAGCGGAAGAAGATAAGATAACGAGGAATAATAGAATTCAGGAAGCTACAAAAAATGCCACACTTATTCCATTCAAGGTTATGGAAACAGCTTTTGAGGGTTTCGAATTATTAAGGGAAATGGTCGAAAAAGGAAATCCCAGTTCTGTAACTGATGCGGCTGTTGGCGTACTGGCTCTGCGGTCATGCATCAGAGGTGCATTCCTGAATGTGAAAATCAATTCCATGGGGCTGGATGACAAAGCTTTTACTGTTGACATTATTAAAAAAGGCCGTGAGATTGAATTAAAGGCAATATTGGAGGAAGAAGCTCTTATCAAGCTTGTGGATTCAATGATATCACGGGATATGAAGGGGCAACCAGAAGATCAAAGCGAAGTTTGACGGTTGGAGTAAGGAAATCCCGGGAATCTGGGGAAGATTCCATATTTGTTGATGGCGGAGATGCTATTTAATGATTCTCCTGATAGTACGCAGATGATGTGAATACCTGCCAATCTCCGGTTTGAATATTCCCTGGTGATCTATAGTGTCAATGCGGACCCGTCCGGAGCCATGAATAACCAGACCTCTTGAAAGTATCATTCCTACGTGAGAGATAATACCTCTTTCGTTATCAAAAAAAACAAGATCACCTGGTATTGTTTCTTCAACAAAGCTGATTTCTTTTACGGCTTCTGATTGTTTCCAACTGTCACGGGGTATCTGAATCCCATGAAGCTTATAAACCAGTTGTGTAAATCCTGAACAGTCTATACCAGATGGAATACGACCTCCCCAGATGTATGGGCTGTTTATGAATCTCATGGCGCTGTCAGCCAGAGTTTTGCTGATAGTAATAAAGTTGTTATTAAATTCAGGGCAGGTTGTGTAAATATTTTTCCCGATAGTAAATGTTTTGTTCTCAAAATCAGGATTATAAATTTCACATCCTGCTTCTAGGACCATTTTAGTTTTGTCAGTTTTATAACATAGTAAGGAGCGGTTCAGTATATGACCGTCCGATTTATCATTATCGTCAGAATGTTGGAGATGATTCATGTCGATCCAGCCGGTATAACTATCGAAAAGAGATTCTATTTTCATCCAGCTGCCCGATTTATCAAGAATTATATATTTTTCGCCAAACAGGATCTGACTCAGCATTTCAGATCTGTGTGAAG
>Ga0315533_1000383_pt1 | contig 39451 bp, 34 predicted proteins | sample SalMarSW160130MG_FD_203081 | JGI IMG/M metagenome (GOLD analysis project Ga0315533, IMG submission 203081) | Salt marsh sediment microbial communities from the Plum Island Ecosystem LTER, Massachusetts, United States - Salt Marsh Sediment SW1601-30 ...
CATCAGGAAATTGATTATTGAATTCTTCTATTGTAAACTTTTTCATTATACACCATCCTCAAAGACATTAAGGTAATTGTAACATATCAATTACGTGATGTCAAGGGATAATTGCCTAATAATTTATGCAGCTAATTATAAGTAACGTTTCAGACGATTGGGCAATTTCACCCTCAGGTTTTTTCGAGATTTTCTCAGAATTTCATCTGCCTTTTCACTCTTCCCAGGCACCTTCACCAATAAGTGGCACGAAATAGCAACCACCCAAGTTTTCTATTTCGTTTCCTTTCCTCAGTTTAGTGACCCTGAGTAATTCTTGCTGCCATCGAGAGCCTACAGGGATTACCAATTGTCCATTCCAAGTTAGTTGCTCCAAAAGAACTTGAGGTACGGTGGGAGCCCCAGCAGAAACTATAATAGCATCGTAAGGGGCTCCCTCCGGCCAACCCAAAGTTCTGCCCGCTACGTGGACTTCGATGTTGGAATAACCAAGCTTATCCAGAACCTGCTTAGCCGATTCCGCCAATTCAGGTATACACTCCACGGTAACCACTTTTTGAGCTAACTCAGCTAATATCGCTGCCTCGTAGCCGCTTCCAGTACCCAGCTCCAGCACCTTTTCATCCCCCCTGAGCTCCAAAGCTTGGACCATCAGAGCCACAATGAAGGGTTGGGAGATGGTTTGCCCAAAGCCAATGCTTAAGGGTCTATCGTCATAAGCGGCATAATGTTGCTCTTGTGATACAAAGGCTTCACGGGCAACACGCTTCATAGCTTCAACTACACGGTTATCGGCGATTTCGTGGTCAAGATATCTAAGTAAACTCTGCCTAGCCCGCTCTAAATCCGCCACAGTTCACCCGCCGAAGATGTTAACTAAGAACAAAAGACAGGATTATGAGGACCAGAATTATAGCTCCGGCAATGATGCCGATGCGTTTTATTTCAGGCATAACATATTGATAGCGGCTGGTGAAATCTTGGGCTTTTGGGGACACTCGAGTCGGCGATTGTAACTCAGCAGGCAGCGGCCCCAGTTGTTGCGAACGCCCCTCCTGTGCCACCTTTGCCGCTCTAGTTCGATGCTTAGCTTTAGCACGCCGTGATTTTTTCGGCATTATCCTCTCCTTGGTGCAGGTTGCTTATAAACTCTTGTGCTGGAAATATAGGCATGACCTAAAAGTTGCTGGAGTTGACGGAGCTCAGTGCCACTCTGTAATTTACGTCTGGCAAAGCTATGGCGCAAGGCCTGCGGTGTGACCTTGCCACCCAGACCTGCCCTGGAGGCATAACTTTTGATAATCTGCCAGAACCCCTGCCGAGTCAACCTCGTACCACGTCGGTTAAGAAATAGGGCTTCTTCCCTCTCGTCAAATAATAAATCAGGCCTATCAATTATGCGAAATTTGTCTAAAATCAGTCTTAAGCGCTGGTCAAAAGGAACTCGTCTCTTAGAATTAATATGCACACAATTTTGCTTCAAATCAATATCTTTAGCATTTAATGATACTAATTCGCTTATGCGTAAACCAGTGGCATAAAGTAATTCCAGCATCACGGCATCTCTTTTAGCTTCCGGAGTGGATAGCTTTGTGGCCTCGGCAAGCAACTTCTGGTACTCAGAGGAAGATAAGAAGTTGAGGGCATGCCTGCTAACTTGAGGAGAGGGCAAATTTTGTGTCGGATTCTCCCTCATCCTCCCCGAATCAACCATAAATTTGAAGAATGATCTGGCTGATGCGACCTTGCGAGCGGTTGTGGCCACAGAGTATCTCTTCTCCCTGAGCTTGAGCAAATAGCTCTTCAAAAGCTCAACATAGGACTTGATTATGCCCTTTGCCTGCTCTGCGGTAATAAATGCTGCCATTTGAGTCAAATCATTGCGATAAGCAGCCACAGTATTCTGGGAATAGCCTTTGTCTTGGGTCAAATATTGAAGGAAGGCATCGATATCCAGCTTCATCATAGTTCCAGTCAACTGCAAAACTCCCCATACCTCTCCCTCCCCTGGCGGGAGGGAGTTAGAGGGAGGGGGATATCACCCTCACCTTGCCTCACCCTAACCTTCTCCATCAAGTGGAGAGGAATCTCCCATCAAGGGAGAGGAATTCTATACGATATTATACAGCTAACTATTATTGTAACATAATGCAAGTTATTTTGCCTCTATACAAGCCACTTGCTACAATAAATTTGCCGTGAAATCAGAGCAATTAAAAGCTTTGCCAGCAAAGCCCGGAGTTTATCTGTTTAAGGACAAAGAGGGTAAGGTTATCTACGTTGGCAAGGCTGTCAACTTGAACAGTCGGGTAAGGAGTTATTTTGGCGCTCCTTCTAACCTGTCATCTAAGGTTCAACGATTAGTGGCAAAAATACAGGATTTCGAGTTCGTAGTTACCAATTCCGAGCAAGAGGCGCTTATCCTGGAATGCAACATGATAAAGAAATATACCCCACGGTACAATGTGCGCCTTAAAGATAACAAGACTTTTCCTTACCTCAAGATAGACATTAACGAAGATTGGCCTGGTGTTTACATCACCCGCCGGGTTCAGAAAGATGGAGCTAGATACTTTGGACCTTTTGCCAGTGCTGGCTCAGTACGCAAAACTTTAAGGTTAATAAAGAAAATCTTTCCTTTTCGTAGTTGCAGCAAGCGCATCGAGGGTAAAGATAAGCGGCCTTGTCTCGATTATTATATCCGCCGCTGTCTCGGACCATGCATTGGAGCAGTGGAAAAACAAGAATACCACGACGTAATAAACCAGGTTATCCTATTTTTACAAGGGAAGCAGGAACTTATTCTTCGTGAATTAAACGCCAAGATGAAAGCCGCAGCGCAGCAGCTTCAGTTTGAGAGGGCAGCTTTGCTGCGCGACCAAATTAAGGCCATAGAAAAAGTCATAGAGGGGCAGAGGATTGCTATAACATTTCAGGGGGAAAAGGATATCATTGGTCTGGCACAAAATGAAAAACAGGCTTATGTCAAGCTCTTTTCTATTCGCAATAATAAACTTATTGGCCAAGACCATTTTATTATGGAAGGCATCCAGGGCGAGTCTCCCGGGCAAATAATGACCAGTTTTGTGAAACAATACTATGCCTCGGCTTCATATATCCCACCGCTGATATTGCTTCAGCACCCGGTGAACGAGCCAGCAGTGCTTTCTGAATGGCTCGAACAGCAAAGAGGGAGCAGGGTGGAGCTTCAAGTGCCCCAGCGGGGAGCCAAAAAGAAGCTGGTGGATACAGCAGCTGAAAACGCTGCCCAAGGTTTAGAACTAGCCCAAGCTAAAGAGATGAAGGTAGAGGTTATAAGCTCCGGCTTACGAGAGCTAAAAAACAGACTACGGTTGCCCAAAATGCCTCGGAGAATAGAATGCTATGACGTCTCTAATATTCAGGGCGCTTTGGCCGTGGGCAGCATGGTCGTTTTGGAAAAAGGCCAGCCTAAGCCAGCACATTATCGCCGCTTCCGCATCAAAACTGTGGCTGGCGCCGACGATTATGCCATGATTCAAGAGACATTGAGGCGCAGGTTTAAACGGGGCCTGACAGGCGAAGGCACCTGGGCAATCATCCCCGACCTTGTCCTTATTGATGGCGGCAAGGGACAACTTAATGCCGCTCTGGAGTTGAGGCGAGAATTAGGGCTGGACTCTATCCCCATGGTCAGCCTGGCTAAAGAAAACGAGGAGGTATTTATACCCGGCGACCCCCAACCAGTTTATATAGCTAAAGATTCTCCAGCCCTCCATATACTACAAAGAGCCAGGGATGAAGCCCATCGCTTCGCTATAAGTTACCACCGGAAGCTGCGCCACAAAGAAGGCATGGCTTCCGCTCTGGATAACATCCCCGGCATCGGGCCAAGGCGAAAGAAGGCTTTGCTAAAAAAGTTTGGCTCAATTGAAGCTATTAAGGAGGCTTCGTCGGAGGAGCTCAGCCAGACAGAAGGCATAACTTCGGCCCTGGCGAAGAAAGTTAAAGAAGAACTCGCTAAACAATGACAATTGACAAAGCTCAAATGTCAAATCAAGCTCAAAACCCAAAGGATGAAAAGAAGTAGTTTTAGCATTTAACCTGCCCGCCAAGGCTCGGCAGGCGGGGCATTTGGATTTCATTTGTCATTTGGATTTTGACATTTGGAATTTGTTTAGTATTTGGTGCTTGGAATTTAGGATTTGGAGCGGAGCGACTGCAGGAAGTTCCTCAATGTTATAGCATTCTTAACCGCAAATGCCTCAGCATCGTTATTAAAATAGATATAGCTAGCTTTAACGTTTTGCCCCAGCCGAGCAATTCTTTGTGCCCATTGGGAAAGCTCTTCGTCAGAGTAACAACTGGAATATAGACCCTCGCTGCCATGGAAACGGACATAGGCAAAATCACTGGTAGCGACAAGGGGGCAGCTAAAGCCAGGCATGTCAAAAACACACAACCCAACATTGTGTCCTCGTAAAATATCGAATACAGCGTCATCAATCCAGGATTTATGGCGAAATTCAACTACATGCTGATATTTTGGCGGCAACGAAGATAAGAAATTCTGTAATAGCTCATCGTTTCGCTTCATGTTAGGAGGCAGTTGATATAGCAAAGGGCCCAGTTTTTCTCCCAAAAAAACAGCCCGAGATAGAAAGTTCTCCACCGCCGAACCTAAATTCTTTAACCTTTTTATGTGCGTGATGAATCGACTCACCTTAACAGCAAAAATGAAGTTGTCGGGTGTGGATTCTCGCCAGGTGGTGAAAGCTTTCTCCGAAGGCAGATGATAAAAACTGTTATTGAGCTCTACAGTAGTAAATTGCCGGGCGTAAAATGGCAACCATTCAGGCTTGGGCAATTCCTCTGGGTAATAAAGCCCACGCCAGTGCTCATAATGCCAGCCACTGCAACCAACATAGTACTTTACTGACATATTACCCCTCACCCCCGATTTTTGTAGTTACCTGATTCCTCAGGCATAACTATATTATCATCTTAATCCAGTGTCCAGTCTCATAAATGAGGTTGCTTCGTCCCGATAAATCGGGACTCGCGGTGACAGATGGGGGAGTAACTCTTTATACGACCAGGGAAGTAGGCTCGTCTGTGAGGTGATTTCCCAATTGGCGCACACGCCAAATCGATTCCTTGACGGTGTGTCAGGAGTGATATAGTAATTTAGAAAACTGTAACGTATATTTAATTAACAGGATTTTAACACAAGTAGGTTAATATACTCTAAGCTAGACATGTTGGGAAAACTGAACTGTTACATGACAAAGGCAAGCATCTTTTTGATTACGGCAGCTTTAATTGCTGGGATGGCAGGCTGTAGTGATATTACTCGGAACCTGGAAATACGGACTTGGTATGATTTGGATGCCATCAGGAACAACTTGAGCGGCCATCACATCCTAATGAACGACCTTGATTCCAGTACTCCCGGTTATGATGAGCTGGTGAGCCCGACAGCCAATGGGGGAAAGGGCTGGCAGCCGATTGGAGGCTATTTTTCTTATGTCTTTGAGGGCACGTTCGACGGGCAAGGATACGAGATACGTGACCTATTTATCAATCGCCTTGACGAGCTTGGTGTTGGGCTTTTTGGTATTGTTGATGAGGGAGGGGTTATCGAGAATGTCGGCGTGGTTAACGCCACTGTAACTGGCTATGTTCTTATTGGCGGTCTGGTGGGAGGGAATGCAGGCACTGTGAGCAACTCCTATTCCAGAGGCAGCGTAACTGGCGAGGAATGTGTTGGTAGCCTGGTGGGAGCTAATGAGTGGGTGGGCACTGTGAGCAACTCTTATTCTACCGGCAGCGTGACCGGCGAGTGGCGTGTTGGCGGTCTGGTGGGAGATAATCGGGGCACCGTGAGTAACTCTTATTCCACCAGCAGCGTGACTGGCAATTCAGGTATTGGTGGTCTGGTAGGATTTAATATAGACGATGGCTCTCTGAGCAACTCCTTCTATAATTACGATGAGGTTTTGATCAATGGTGAGAACATAATTACTATCGGAGCTTTGTTCAGTGAGGACTTTGAGGAATGGCTTGCTAACGATAAGCTTTTGGATATCAAGGACAGGCTTTCTCAAGAAGATGATTACTATGTTGTAAATAATGTCACTGATTTCAAAGAGCTACTGGCGTTCGGTCAAAATGCCACATTGAAATTCAGATTGGCAAACGACCTCGATTTAGCTACTGAACCCAACTTCTACATCCCTTACTTTGCTGGAGAGTTTGATGGCAATGGTTACAAAGTATCAAACTTGAGCTTCAGCTTTGACTTTGTTTCGCACGTGGGATTATTTGGATACCTTGCTCCTGGTGGAAAAATCACCCAGGTCGGTCTCGAGAACGTAAACATAACTGGCGCTAGTTTTGTTGGCGGTCTGGTGGGATATAATCACGGCGGCACTGTGAGCGACTCTTATTGCACCGGTAACGTGACTGGCAGCGTGAGCGTGACTGACGACGAAGGTATCGGCGGTCTGGTGGGGTACAATGTGAAAGGCACTGTAAGCGACTGCTATGCCACGGGCAGCGTGACTGGCAATTCGCGTGTTGGCGGCCTGGTGGGATATAGTTCAGGCACTGTGAGCAACTCTTATTCCACAGGCAACGTGACTGGCAGTTCACCTTTTGGTGGTCTGGTGGGATTGAATTCGGGCACCGTGGAAAACTCCTATTCCACCGGCAGCGTGACCGGCGAGTGGCGTGTTGGCGGTCTGGTGGGATCGAATTCAGACACTATAACCAACTCCTATTCCAACGGCGGCGTACCTCCTAGACCTCCTAGCGAAGATAGCGTTGGTGGTCTGGTGGGACAGAATTATGGCACCGTGAGCAATTCCTTCTGGGATATCGAGACCAGCGGACAAATTACTTCGGATGGCGGGACGGGCATGAACACCACGGAAATGAAGGACCTCGCCACCTTCTCAGGGGCAGGCTGGAACATAATCACAGTCGCCAATCCCAGCATGCGCAACGCTTCCTACGTCTGGAATATCGTTGACGACGTGACCTATCCCTTCCTGAGTTGGCAGCCTATTTAAAATGGGGGCAATTCTATTTTCCACCAAGATTGCTTCGTCCCGATAAATCGGGACTCGCAATGACAAGAGAAAGGTGCCCACAATGACAGAATAGGCTACGCCTGGCAATAACTCCGATTTCATCGGAGCAAGTATTGACTTCAGTCCATAATACATCCACAATAAACACCCATGGAAATACTTTTGATATTCCTATTCGCCCTTCTGGGTCTGGCAGTAGGCAGTTTCCTCAATGTATGCATCGACCGTCTGCCCCGGAATGAGTCCATTGTAAATCCGCCATCTTATTGCCCAGTTTGCCAGCACAAGCTAGCCGTTAAAGACCTCATCCCTCTATTTAGCTACCTCAGGCTTCGTGGTCGTTGTCGGTACTGTCAGGCAGCCATACCCCGGAGGCTATTCTGGGTGGAGCTTGCCACCGGCTTGATATTCGCTTTCCTCTACTGGTGGTGCGTTGTCTTTAACCCCGAGTTGGGGATTGTGGCTTTTGGAGTTATGGCTTTCTACGCCTGTCTGTTCACTATCATTTTTGTCATTGACCTGGAGCACGGGCTCATCCTGAACAAGGTGGTCTACCCCGGCATGGTTGTGGCCTTGCTTCTGGCTTTATTGCCTCAGCCCTGGCTTGCCCAGCAGATAGGTACCAGAGTTGCCTACGCTGCTCTAGGCGGAGGCATTGGCTTTGCTATATTCCTTTTGATTGCCATAGCCTCCCGTGGCGGCATGGGTTGGGGAGATGTCAAGCTAGCTGCTTTGATTGGTCTGGCTACTGGCTTTCCTCTGGTCTTTCTCTCCATTATTATGGGGGCTATCCTCGGTGGCATAGTGGCCGTGGCTTTGATGATAGCGAAGAAGAGAAAATTCAAGGAGACGATTCCTTTCGGTCCCTTCCTTGCCCTGACTGCCATGGTAACACTGCTCTGGGGAAGTAGTATACTAAGCTGGTACCTGGGACTGATGTAGTATGGTGAAGGAAAGGATTCCTTCACGCCCCAGAGCTCCAAACATAACAAATTCCAAGCACTAAATACGAAATACTAAACAATATCAAAGTCCCAAGTTCTAATGACCAAAACATGAAGATTTTAAATTCTGAAATTAAGATTTGGAATTTGTTTAGGATTTAGATCTCAGGATTTAGGATTTCATCTCTCTGGGTTACGCGTAACCACTTAACGCACTTTATGTAAAGCCAGGGCGGGCTCACTTCCTTCTAAATAGGGCAAAGAAACGGTCTTGATATTCCGGGAATAGACCCCAGCGGTTTAACTCAACCACCAACTCCGGGGCTCGGGAAAGGTTGTGACTTGCTTTCTCAAAAAGCTCTTCAATGTAATCCCGGGCACCCTCGGGCACTCCGCTGGCATCGATGTCTAAAAAGCCCCGGCGATTAAATTCGGCCATATTAGTGCGAGCCGACTTGCTAGTTAGCTCATAGATGAACATGAGCAAGGATACATCCCATAGTTCCTCCACCCCCCTAATTATAGTGCTTAAGGGGTTATGCTGCTCCTCTATTTGGGAGCTGAGCTTGTTTACCACCTGCTTGATAGGCTCGGAGACAACGTTCATCCCCCCGGGTTCGTTCTTATATCGGTAAAAAATGCCCGATTCATAAGGGCGCTCCCGAGCCATCATAGCTATGTATCTTTTTGCCTGCTCGCTAAAGCCTTCGATATTGACCAGGTAAGCAGGAGTAACAATTTTGGGCCTTTCCGCAATTACCTTTCCATCCCTGACCACACTAAGGTTTCCCACCAGTTCCGTGACAACGTAATAATCAATGACAGAACTGCCAAAAGTGTCCAGTTCTTGCCGTGGTGCTCGGATTAACTCCGTGTGCTCCAGAGCATATTTAATTTTGTCATCCTTCTCCATACCAATTCCACCATTCTACATTTTAAATAAACATCTTGACCGTGTAAAAGTTACGCCTTACTTTATCCTTGCCGGCAATTATGCTGCCCATTTCGGTGCTATGACCGGGAACGAGGTATTCCACATCAAGCTTAGACAGCTCATCAATGCTCTTCCGTAGTAAGGAAGGGCTGCCACCAGGGAAGTCAGTCCTGCCTACGCTGCCAGCAAAGACCACGTCACCGCTGATCAATATTTTATCCTCCTCTAGATAAAGGGAAATAGAACCGGGAGAATGTCCCGGGGTAAAGAAAACCTTGACCGCTACCTTATCAATTTTAGCCCCCAGAGACAAATCGCCCTCCTTAAGATAAAAGGAAGGATTAACCTGCGGCGGCTTACCGCCGAATGCCTGAAAGAAAGTCATCCCCATCGTGCGATAAAATTCATCCTCCTCACGGGATAAAGTAAACAAAGCACCACTTTTTTCCACCACCAATTCGGTGGCTTCAATGTGGTCAGGATGGCTATGGGTGGCAATCACCAGACCAATATCCTCCATTTTGAAGCCATCCCCTTCCATAGCCTGAGCCAGTGAATCAAAACAGGGCTCCCCAAGCTCATTCCTGACATGGCCAGGGTCAACTAATACGTGCGGACGCTCCCCCCTTAAAACCGAGGGCCAGAGAATGGCATTGCAGTTATTTCCTCTGCCTTGCCATACATAACAATAAAACTTTTCCACTAACTTCACAGATTTATGATAAATCATCACTATCACCCAAACTCACTTTGTTGAACCCCCCAATATTATAGGCTAAAATGCACTGCTAACGCTAATCTGAAGTAGGGAAGAAGTCAGTAGGGGTGACTTTTGATCGCTGAATTCTGACTACTGACTCCTGATTTCAGTGTTTAGGATTTAAGTCGTATGAGTGAGCTAAAGAGTGCCCGGGAAATTGCTCAAGAGAAAGCAAATAGATTGGGCAAGCTGTCAGCCGAGGAAAAGGAACAGCAAGAAAGACACAGGCATCGCCAAACCGGTCAGGTTCTGGCACAAAAATGGCTTGACAGTTCCCAACAACTGGATATGACTGCGGAGCTAAACAAGCACGAAGAAAAGAAGAGGGAAATAATAAAGCAGGCCGTAATCGGGCACCTGGTAGAGGCTATCGAGTTTACAACTACCCAGGATATAAATAGCGTGAAAGGGGTAATCGAGGCGATAAGCAGCTTAGGGCCTGAATTGCAGCCAAAGGCAGAAGAAATAGGCCAGCTTGTTCAAGAGTATGAAGGGGCAGAACAAAAGATAAGGCAGGAACTAGAAAGCAACTACAGGGAAACCCTGCACCAATTGAGAATCTCAGGAACAGCAGTGGATGCTATCAATATCGAAACCGACCACAAATGGCAAGTAGCCCGGCAGGAGCTCGTTGAAGCTTTTACCCCAAGGCTCAATGATTTGAAGCGAGCATTAATTAGCTAAAAAGGGGTCAACTCTATTTAATTCGTCATGGGGCACAGAGCACCAGACGCTGAGTGTAAATTCCTTGGCGGCGGCTATAGTCGGTTTGAATCGCCAGCACACGGAAGTTCCTGTCTGCAAGGCCAACCCTGGTGTCGGTGACCTTCACGACGTCGTAGAGCTTCTGGCCGACATTGGGGGGGATAAGTATGAGACCCTTCGCTGCGCTCAGGGTGACATGGCGGAGGAGGGCGTCGGCTCTCTTTTGGGCCTGGTCTGGTTCTTCCAGGTTAGGGTCATATTGCATGGCCAGGTTGTCAATACCGAGGGCGAGGAGTGGCCAGTCGAAAGCCGCCTCTCGGACGTGGACGGGTGGCTCGTCCTGGGTGTCTCCACTGACCTGGGTGTGGGTAGTGGTGAGGTTGTCGGGATAAGTGCCCTTGAGGATGGTATGGAATCCTGGCTGATTCTTGTACTCATAGACGGGCGTCTCATTAGCCAGGAGGTCTTTAGCGAAGCAAAGCGCCTCCCGGGGGACCAGACCGTCGGTTACAAAGTCAAGCAAGCGCCTCAGTTGGGTGGCTGCGTTGGTGCCCCCCCTCGACAGGAACTTGGGGTAGTAGTTGTTCATATCGACGCTCTGGGGGACCTCAGGGTTATTCCAGAGACGAATGCCGAACCTTCCGAGGAGCTGATAGAGGATCTCCCAAACCCGGCACGGCTGAAAGGCCGTGTAATTCCAGCGGAGGGAGTAGCGAGCTGACCAGGCGGAGGCGAGGCCCCAGAAGTCGGTACAGCGTAAAACGAACACGGAGGTGTTGACGTGGGAGCGATACTCCCAGCCGTCAATCCAGTAAGTGCCGGCCGGTAGTGCGAGGTTGCCTTCGGGTGTCTTATAGCCTAGCCTCAAGACGACTTCGCTTCGCTTCTGGAGGCTGGCCAGGGCACCGGTCCCGGGGGCGGCGAACTGACCCTTGCTATTGTCAAGCTCAAGGGTGAGTGAGCCAGGGGCGGCGGGGTGAATTAGCTGGCGGAGCTCCTGCAAGTACGGGGTCAAGTCGAGAGGCGGTTCGGCGGGGCGGGGGGCTCTCCATACTCCATCGGGCTTAGACAGCCACCAATGGGAGCTGTCGGTCATTAGCCGCACGCCGTAAAGCGAGCTTACGTCCAGAAAGAACTTAGGCTCGGTAATGACGGCACTGCTCCATTCGGTGCCCTTTACGAGATGGGCTAGTAGGGGGCGGTCGTAGGCGGTGACGCCCGTGTAGCTCTCGGCGGCGGTGAGCTGGAGGGTCTCGTGGTCGTAGGGAGAGGGGGGGGAGTGACAGTCGGGATAGTTAAATACGGTGCTGACGTCGTCCTGAGCACTGAGTAATACACGGAGGGCACCGAAGTTGTAGGCAGCACTAAGCCTGGTGGCATAGAGGGAGTAGGTCTCGATTCCCGTTCCGGAATCGGTGTCTTTAGCCGCCAGGATGATAGGAAACTCGCTCCCCCGGTAGGTCGCCCCTATGCCATAAGTGGTATCCAGGGCGTGATTATAATAATGCTCGGCGGTGTCCTGGGTGGCGGTATCCAGGACCATAGCGCTGATTTTGATGGAGGTGGCGGCAAAACAAACTACAGTGCTGGTTGTGCCCTTCCAGGCGGCGGCCATGGAGAGGACGTTGGCTACGGCTATGAGCTGAGCGTTATCCCAGGACTGGCCGTAGTCGTGGGAGTAATACTTCCAGAGGACGTTGGCGGTGGTGCGGTAGAAGATGTAAACCTTGCCCGCCTGCGCCGGAGGGGCTTCGGCGGGTGAAGCGGCGATGGCACAGGGACCGTCGCAGTCGGTGGCGATTTGGATCCACTGAGAAAAGTCGGAGCTCGGGCCGGGGCTGGTGACTTTCTGGCGGTAGAGCTTGTTGTCGGCTGCCGCCCTGATGCGGTGCATGGAGCCCTGTCCGTCGAAGGCGATGCCATGATGGTTGTCGGGCTCAAGACCGACCGAGACGCCGAAGTCAAGCTCGTGGAACCAGCAACCGTGATCTTCGGCGGTGATGGTGGCTCGGGCACGGAGCCTGGCCTTAGTAACGGATTTGAGTCCTGCCGGGATATTCTTCTCGTTCCAGGTGGGATAGGCGTCATAGACTCCCTGGTAGACGTCATGCCAGGCGCTATCGTAGTAGACATCAACGTCGACCAGGTCGAAGTCTGAGTTGTTCAGAAGGAAACGCACCTTGTCGCACAAGAGGGCGTCGTGGGTAAGCTCCAGGAATGGAGTCCACTGACCAGCGACCAGGCCATGCTTTGTGGCATGGGTGGACTCGGTGTCATCGTAGGCTTTCCCCTCGTCGAGCCAGGCATTATCAGGGTCGTTATGGCCTGTGGGTGTACGCCAGGGGGTGCTGCCATCATAAAGCCTGGACCAGGATAGTCTCTTGATGCCCTGCTCGTAATCATAGACCTTAGCCTCGACGTAGGGGAGGCGGTGGGCTTTCTTCTGAGCGGCTAAGAGGGCGGCCGCGAGGTCGGCGAGCGTGCCTGCTGCGGATAGGCTGCCCTCGCCTGAGAGCGTGGCTGCTGCCGAGCGGATACAACTAGCGACCGCTGTCAGCGTGCCGGTGCCGGCGAGGGTGGCCTTAGCGGCCAGTATGGCAACGGCCGAGGCGGTTAGATTACCGACGCCTGATAGGGAAGCGGCGCCGAGCTTGAAGACGCCTCCCTGGGCGCTGAGCGAACCGGTGCCGGCAAGTGTTCCGGTAGCCAGGTGGAGGTAGCTGCCCTGGGCGCTGAGCGAGCCAGTGCCGGTGAGTGTTGCGGCGGCCAGGTGGAGGTAGCTGCCGAGGGCGGCGAGGCTGCCTGTGCCCGACAGTGTTGCTTCGCCGTAGACGGCGCCCTGGATGACGGTGGCTGCTGCGGTGAGGGTTCCGGTGCCGGCGAGCGTAGCTGAGGCGGAGCGGATGAGGCTGGCAGTGGCTGATAGAGCGCCTGCTCCTGCCAGGGTAGCAGCTCCATAGTGTGTTTGTCCGCCTCCTTCCGTGCCTATGCCGTGAAGGCTTACTGCATCACCAGAGTAGAGGGTGTAAGTTGCCTCGTCGTCTACGACACAGTGGTCTTCGTTGAATATGTCCCACTTGCCGCCGTAGCCTAAGAAATCGACTTCCATGCGACCAGTGTCATAGTGCATTCCGATGTAATCACCGGCCACAACGGCGAGAGATAGGCCGCTGAAGGTTTGCTTGGAGCCAGCGGGGACATCACCGATAGTAGCAACAGAGCGACACTTTAAGGTGTTACCGTTCGTGGTATAAAATATAGCGACCTTACAGCCGGTTAAAGCTAAGGCGCTGGCCCAGATCTCAACGCTGGTGATTGTTCCGCTTGCATTGGCTGGGTTGCCTTTGTTGATAACAGTATGGCCAGGGTAGAACTGACCTGCGCGGTCTTTTGCCTCTTCGCCAATAGCAATTGCCATGTCGTCTTCCCTTCCCTATCCAGGGTTGCGTGTTGCCTCCCTAGTCCACATTCACGTCAAGTGAGCCGGCATTCATCTTGAAAGTGTCGCCGTTATTGACCTCCTTGCTGGCGTCGAGGGGGGTGTGCATGAGCATATTCCCGCCGGTCAGGGCGTCCATCAAGGCGACATGGGTTATGGTGCCCCAGTCTGCCGTGGCTGTTGGGAAGGTGATCTCAGCGCTGTTTTCTGAGGCTCCGTCTTCGGCGGCGTCCAAGGTGACGGCCTGCCTGGCATAGGCGCCCCCGGATACCTCGGTGCCTTCGCCTGCGTCGTTGGTGGGGGTGGTGAACAGGGCCAGGTAGACGGTAGCGGGCGGGGTGTATGCCTGGTTGCGCAGTATGTGGTCGATGATCTTGTTTTCCATGAAGTCGGTGAATTCTGCCATTGTTATCCTCCTTTCTTCTGTATTTCTCTTACCAGAACGCTATGTGGACTAACTTAGCGATGATGAGCCAGGCGATGACGCCGATGGCTCTGCCGAACAAGTAGTAGTGATACTCGGAGGCGATTTGCTTCTGGAGGTTCCTGTGCATGGACTTGTGCCGCGGTGGCCAGGGGCAGAGGACCTCGCAGAAGCCGTTGACGAAGGCATGCCATTCCTGATGGGTACTCAGGAAGGTGGAAGGTTTAATGCCTTTCAGGAAGTCCATTAGTCTTGCTCCTTTGTTTTACTTGCATGTGCCTTTTTGTCCACCGCTTTTAGTGCCTGTGCCTGGCCCCGGTCTGCCAGGGTTGCCGGCACCACGGCCATCTCTGGGACCCCTGGATCCTGTGGGTGGACCTGTTCCGTCATGTCTGGGCATTGGTACCTCCTTTTCCTTCACTTTGTTCAAGGACATGCTTGTCTTTGATGTGCTGCACCGTCCTGTCGCCGAACCACCAGAGGATACAGGCGCTGCCCAGGGCGATAAACCACTGGGGGGCATCGATTCTATCGATGACGACCTGGGCGATGACGGCGGCGAAGATGATGGTGACTACGGGCCTGGTGACAGCCCGGAGAAAGTTACAGAAAACGGTCACCAGGTCTGGGTTAGTCCCGATTTTATCGGGATTCTGTTCTTCCGGCATGTTCTCTCCTTTTTCATAACTCCCCTGGCCCCTCTTACCTTAAGAGGGGAATTTTGGAGTACCCTTCCTCTCAGATCCTTCGCTCCGCTCAGGATGACATCGGGATGCCCTGAGAGGCTCAAGAAAGCCCCTGTTTCCCTTTTTACCACTTATGATACCCATGAGGCCGGTTTAGCTCTCTCTTTTTCATAACTCCCCCGCCTGTCAAGCCTCGGCGGGCAGGCCTGGCCCCTCAGATTCTTCGCTACGCTCAGAATGACATTAATCATCGGTGTAGAGCTCATGAGGGATGACTTTAGAGGTGTGGGAGACGGCTTTGAGCTTCTTGTCGTAGCGGTCAAGGCGTTCCTTGCCCCAGGCCTTGAAGTTGATGGTGGCGTGTCTCCCGGCAATGCTGGCCCTATCCACTGTGTAGGCCGAGGCTGACATGGCTAAGTAGCCTGTGGCGCCGAGGACTATAATCTCCTCGTGCTCCGTTGAGATGGTAGTAGACTCGGCGGTTAGAGTGTGCTTCTTGAGCCACTTTACCCGGGCGTCTTCTCCATCACCCTCGTCCTGCATGTAGAGCTGGCCGGCCCAGTAATCGGTCCGCTGGTAGTATTTAGGGCTCTGGCCGATGGGGAACTCGACCGACTCGATTTCAAGCCGTCCTGTCAGGGAGGAGATATCGAGCTCGGTGTCTCCGTCGGTGGTGGCGATATCGGTCTGCTGCTCTATGGGGGCATGAAGGGAATACTCTATAACTACCCTGGTGATGGCTCCGTCGACCTCGTCGTCCGTCCAGCGGTAGTTCTGGGCGTCGGTGTCCTGGAGGTCCTCTCGGACCCGGGCTCGCATTTCTGTTAGGTTCATATCATAACTCCCCTTTCCCCTCTTACCTTAAGAGGGGGAGATTGGGAAGGAGGAGGCTCGACCTGCTCGCCGTATGACTCCAGCAGGCGAGCCTGCTCGCCGTAAGACTTCGGCAGGCGAGCCTCCCTCCCCGGTATCGAAAGGAGGTATGAAGATAGCGTGCCAGGGGGATTGGCCAGAGCCGACCTCGTGGGTTGGCTATCCTGCCTGGCACAGTCATTAGTCTCTCACTCCCGTAAGCATGGCGCACTTGACGATGGAAAAGTTGGCCAGGGATACATACCACTTGACCCTGGTGCGGGAAGCGTCCTTGGTCTCCAGGGACCCGAGGCGCTCGACCTGAATCACCTCGGGGCTGGTAAGACCGCAGACGGCGCCCTCTCCCATCTGGAAGGCGAAGATAGCGGAGCAATCGCCGGAGGTGCCCACGGTGTAGCTGTCCTTGACCCAGTCGGAGATGGCCACGGGGATGCCGTTGTAGAGCTCGACGAACTCGCCGAGCTTGCCCTGGCCGACCTGAAGGTTACTGCCGGCAGTTCGGGCCAGCGCTGCGATCTTCCTGCGGGACCGGCGGCTCATTAAGAGCAAATCGGGCTTGCCGCCCCGGACAAGGTCGATTAGCTGATCCATTTTGGCCAGGGAAAGAGTGGCACCGTTAACCGCCATGCCGAGATGGTTGCCGTAGCGGCAGGTCCAGGTGACCTGGTCGTCAACGACGGTCGCGCCCTCCGCGGTGGGCCAGGTGGGCTCGGTGGTGGCGTGGGTCTTCTTGTCGCCCGCTGCTGCCGTGCACTCGTAACGGAAGCCGTTCTCCTTGCCAGCGGTGGGGACGACGATATCTCCTACGTCCATGGCGGTGTCGGCCGTCCAGGCTGTGCCCTTCATGGTGTTATAGAGACCGGTGGGCTGGTCACCGCTGCCATCGGCATTCAGAAAAGCGTTCTCGAACTCGTTCCTGAGGGCCTTGGCCTTCAGCTCGATGACGGCGGCCTCGAGGTCCTGGACGTTACTCCTGGTGGACTTGAGGAAGTTGTCGACATCGGCGTCTCCGCCGAGGACGCAGAGGCTGGCCGTGCACTGCTCGAAAGCCGGCTCTGAGGTGGTCCAGGTGCCGGTCACCGGGGCGTACCAGCCTACGGTGGGCAAAGTCTTCTCCCGGTTGTACTTCAGGCTATTGCCCACGATCTGGATGAAGGGCAGCTCCTGTAAGATAGGGCTGTCCTTGACGATGGTCTCGATGATTCCTTTAAGCAGGATATCGGTCGAGAGCTTGCTTGCTTCTGCTAAAGATATGCTCATGTTTCCTCCTTTGGTAAAGTTTCTTGAGTTTGTGGAGTTTGTTGAGTTGCTTGAGTTGACTCAATAAACTCAATGAACTCTATTCACTCTATTAACTCTGTGATCCTCCTTTTTGCTGGATTCCAGCGGCGATCTTCTCCCTGGGGGTTAATCCCTCGAGGGATATCTCGCCCCTGGTTGGTGCCCCCGCGGGGACCTTAGCCTCTTTGGCCTGGGCTTCGAGGTTGGCCTTGACGGACTCGGCGATGGTGGTAGCCTTCGCCAGCGAGGCGTCTATGTCCTCGATGGTGTCGCCGGTGATGATGTCCTGGGGGATGGTGGGATTGGCAACTCTGACGGCACCGAGATACTTGACCACGGCCTGAGTGTTGGCTTCTTTAACCGAGGTGAGCTCAGCGGCAGCCGCTTCGCTTCCCTGCTTCGCTTCGCTTAGCGAGGCTTCGAGTTCGGCGATGTGGGTGTCCTTCTCGGCCAGGGCGGCCTCAGCGGCGGCCTTAGCCTTTTTCTCCTCCTCAAGCTGGGCCTTAATGGCCTCTAAGTCCTCGGGGGTGGGGGTGGTGTTCTGGGTTTCTTGAGTTTCCGGGGTTTCGTAATCTTCCACAAACTACTCCTTTGCGAAGAAATCCTAATATTTAAACCCTAAACAAATTCAAATTCCCAATTCACAAATTCAAAATTCCTATGTTTTGGTCATTGGACTTTTGATGAGAGGAATTAAATTTTTCTTTTCTTTTGTTTAACATTTGGTATTTAGTGCTTAGGATTTTCTTCTGAGTTATTATTCAGGCACTTCCATCTCCGCGACAACCGCTCTCTCTCTCGCCCCGCCACGTGTGGACGCTGCCCTGAACTCCTGATTCATCTGTAGTATCCTCTTCCTCTCCTCCAGCCACCTGTTGAACTCTTCGTCGGGGTTCTGTATTCCCATTTCGTCCATAGCGGTCCTCCGGCTGTGGACTCCCACCTGGACTAAGAGCTGCTCGGTCTGGGCTTGCCTATCTATATCTTGAGGCAGGATGGGACCCCAGACCACTCTATGGTCCACTCCCTCAAAGTTCTCGTTCATAAACATTTCAGCCAGCTTTAATATCATGGCATTACGCTGGTGATATACATCAGCCCTGATGGTGCGTTTTCGCACCACCTTCTGAACGAGGCTGCCGAGCTCAATCCTCAGGGCGGTGCCGGAGAGCTCCTTCTCGATGCCTCCCCAGGCGACCCTGGGCATCTCCGATACATCGTGTAAGGCACGGTATAGCAAATCGATATAATCGACATGAAGTCTGACCCCGCCGCCTTGCAGTAAGTCCAGAAGATAAGCCTTAGCATCCTCCGGTATGGTCCACAGGGCCCCGGGCTGGACCTTGATGTCCTCAGCTGATGCGATGTTCTCCAGGACGGCGATGGGATTTCCTGACAGCTCTAAGATGCGGGATAGCTGGCTCAAGGCCCGGTTAAGCTCCCGCTGGGGCTGGACAATGATAGGGATATCCGATTCGCCCCAGAAGTGCTTGGGCTGTTTTACATTGGGGAAGATGATAAACGGGATAAAGCCATAAGGGTTGGGCCTGGACTCTATGAGGTCGTTATCCAGGTAAAGGTCGAAGGCCTTATCCGTCCAGAACTCGGTTATGGCGGCCTGCTTCTTCTCGACCTGCCCGCCAAGGCCTGGCAGGCGGGTGCTCTGTCCGTAGAGGATGGATATTTCGTCCTGGGTGAGGGTATAGCGTGAAGCTACCCTCCAGACCCGCGAGGTGTCATCTCCCAGCCACCAGGCATAGATGCCTGAGACATCGGGGGCAGTGATACGGATATGCTTCTCGTCCGTATCCCATATCACCTTGTAGCAGCCGTCTCCCAGGATGGTGGTGTCAATCTCGGTCTCGTAATCGAGCTGCTGGAGGTTGTTCTGCTCATATACCTGGTGTAGCAATTGCTCGGCTCGCCTTACTCTGGCTTTGATTGCTTCGCTATCGCTCGCAACGTCGGCTAGGGGATAGCAGGCAAAGCCGAGTCCCTGCATAAGAAAGCTGGTCGCTTTGTCTATGGATACCTTAGCGTAGTTAAAGACAAGCTGACGGTGGCGTGACGTGGTGGGCCAGTGGCTGCCGTTATAGAAATCGAGGTTGGAGCGGTAAGCGGCAAGGCGTTGGGTATCCATGCGGTTTAGACTAGCCGGGTTGAAAATTGTTCTCGAACGAAGTGAAGGATCAGTCATCTCTCAACTCTAAATCCTAATATCTAAACATAGGTGTTCAGTAATCAGCAGTCAGCAGTCAGCAGTCAGCCCACATCATCCCCGCCCATTCCTTTTTGTCATTCTGAGCCCCAACTTGTCGGGGCGAAGAATCTCACCTCCCTCATGACAGACATGAACAAACTCAAATGTCAAAACTACTCCTCTTTGTCATTTGCCATTATTTAGGGTTTTGGGCTTGTCCCGATTAAATCGGGATTGAGCTTTGATTTCTAATTTTTCTCCGAGGCCTGAAGGCATCCCTTCCTTCAGGAGCAGGGTTTCATAACTCCCCTGGCCCCTCTTATCTTAAGAAGGGAATAAAGATTCTTCTCCGTTATCCCCCATGCCAAGGATTCTCTCCCACACCATCCCCCCTTAAGCTAAGGGGGGATTAAGGGGGGTTATGCATATCTCTCAACCTCCTTAGTTATCAGTCCCGACTTTCGACTCCTCACTGGTGAACACCTTCAGCCATCTCTGCACCGTTCTCGGGCTCACCTCAAATATGCGGGCAATCTCCTTAACGCCTTTCCCTTCCCGCTTCAACTCCATCATCCTCTCGGCTCGCCTGCTCTTTAAGAACCTTTCCTTCCCCCAGGGCTCCTCTTTAAGGCAATCAGGAAAGGGGCAGTTAAGGCAGGAGGGAAAGAGCTCACAGCCCTTATCTTCGTAGGGAAATTCCTCGGGCAATAAATCCCAGACTAATTTACTTTCCATATATCAATCTACTTTCCGCTTTTAATCCCTCATTACCCAATGGGCAAAGCCCATTCTTACCCATTCGGCGAAGCCGAATCTTACTTTCATGATTGAACATAAATTAGCACTTTTGTTCTAAAAGAGCAAGGAGTTTTTGTCCTGCTCCGCCCTTTCGAGGCGTGAAGGAATCCCTTCCTTCACGATCTGAATTTACTCTTGTTTTCGGTTTTCCGTGTTCCTTTTCCTCACCGAGCCTCTTCTCTGGCGGGAAAGGATTCCCGCCAGCCTCGGGAGATTGCTTCGGCTGACGAGGTCAGCCTCGCAACGACAGAAAGGAGAGTCATTGTGAGGCCCGATTTATGAGGGCGTAGCAACTTCGAGGCTAAATTGCGAATGCCAGAATCCAAACTCCAAACCACTTTGGTCATTTGGACTTGGGGCTTTGATATTTTTTGAGGTTTGGTACTTGGGATTTGGGATTTCGTGCAAGGGTGGATAACCCCCCACTACGCCGGTGGAACAATGTATCCCTTATACCTCGCTATATTAGGGATATTGACAAAAGAAAGCTGGCTGTTATAATAAACCCAAGCTATTTTGGCAAATTTCTTAATTTACCTATTGACAAAATAGATATATAAGTTTAAATTAAAAGGTTAGGTAGGCCTGAGCCTAGTATTATGGCTTTTGGTGAGAAATTTGGGTTTGTTTGAACTTTAATAATTGAATATTGTTCGATGATATCCACCTGTTGTTCAGAGCCCCGACTTGTCGGGTCGAAGAATCCCAGAGATTTTTCGTCGTCCCGATGTATCGGGACTCCTCAGAATGACAACGTCGAATAAAATGGAAAGGAGGTGATGCTTATGGCAAAGTCCCGGAGCGAATCCTCGCTGTTCCCCCTCTTAAGGGAAGAGGGGCAAGGCCTGCCCGCCAAGGCTTGGCAGGCGGGGGAGTTATGAAGCTGACTCATGGATTCGCCGAGGGGAAGAGAGAACAATGCCTGGCCCGGGCAGAGATATCAATGTAGTCGCCCAATTCATTGGGCAGGCCTGATAAATCAGGCAACTACAAATTAAAACCAAAAAGGGCAGCCTGAAATGAGGCAGGCTTAAAGCTAGGTTTATTGAAGAAAATGTTTCCAATGACTTGAGCCCGGAGGGGTCGACCCCGGGCGAGAGTGAAGATAAGTTGGATACCTATAAAAGGAGGAAATAATGACTAAAACAAGAGAATGGCCAGTGAGGGTGATGTATATGCTCATCGCTGCGGCACTGGCCATCAGTCTGGTAATTACAGCGGCACCCGCCCACAGGGTAGATGCCGCCACTGATGAGGTAGCGGCCGAGTGGGACAGGGTCTCTACTCCGACTATGGACAGCTTTGTCCTGGCACCCGTATCTGTTATCTGGGATTATGCCCTGGCTGAAAACGGAGACGTGGCCTATGCTGTCGTGGAGGCATATGATGAGGATTTTGATAATTATTGTGATCGCCTGTTGAAGTCCGATGACGCCGCTGCCACCTGGGAGGACATCACCAAGGGAGTTAAGAAAGAGATCAGCAAGGTGCTTGACCTTGATTCCGAAGAAGATGTTACTCCAGACATGATGCAGATGCTGCAAGTCGCCACCGACTGGGAGGACCCCGACTTCGTGGCTGTGGCCCTCGATGTGGTTGGGGCTAGTATCCATGTGTTCATCTCCGTTGACGGCGGCGATACCTTCAAAGACGCCAAAGAAGTTAAGGACGGCGTTTACTTCGACGATCCAGACGATGTCTCCGACCTAGCTGTCTCCCTCGAAGACGCGGACGGTGATCGTGACATCGCCATCGGCGGTATTGATAACACTAACGCCGCCGCGCTTTTCCGCTGCACGGTTACCGGAGATTCGCCCGGTGCCTGGGAGGATGCCACAGACTATGATGGCTGGGATAACCAGTGGCCTGGGGATGTGGATACGGACGACATTGACTCGGACCTCGTCACCGACATCATTTTCTCCCCCAGCTGGGCTACGGACAAGACCATCCTGGTTACCACTGTTGATGTTTACTACTGGTATGATGAATGGGATGCAAACGGCACTGTCCACCTGCAGTGCGGTAGCTGGGGAGCGAGCGAAGGCTGGAACGAGAAGTCAACTCTGGGCATCGAGGCTGTGCCCATAAAAGAGGATAAAGACATCCCAATGTGGCTTGGCGACTATGTCGCCATGGCAATAGCCGGCATAACCCTGCCCGAGGACTACAACAGCAAGAACAAGGATGATAGAGTTCTCTGGGTGTGGGTGAACTACTACGATGATGAATGGAATCCCGCATGCGAGATAGCCCGGGTGGATGATGACTCTGCCGACCCGGTCGGGCCGATGGGGCAGATCGAGGACGGCGAAGTCTGGCTGACCAATGTGTCCTACCACGGCACCATACTCGAAGGTGAGGCTATCGCCGGCCTACTGGGCGATGGAATTGGAGACTTTACAGAGTGCTGCGAGGGCGTCCAGGTCTATCGCAATGACGGAATCCGGAACATGGATATCTGCTGTGAGCGATGGCATGATGCTTGCAAGCCGCCCACCGGCAGCTGGGCCATGGCAGTATCCTATGTCGGCGAAGACAAGGCTTACGCTGTTGCCCTCTACGGCTTTTACGACTATGACGAGGGCGCCTGGTCGTGGAGCTTCGACGACGGAGATACCTGGAACCAGCTCAGCCTTATTGACACCAATATTGACTACTTCTCCGATGTCGCCGTATCGCCCGATTGCAACAAGACCATGCTGGTCAGCGTGAACATGGAGGACGAGGGGGATGAACAATGTTGCTACTGCGACAGCGTCTGGCTCTATGCCAACGACAACCTTAGCGAGGCTCCTGAGTACAGCGGCAAATGGGTGAGGACCTGGTGCGACGAACTCGAGGGCGACAACGACGACGCAATCCCCGGCGCCCGGTTTGCGGAGCGTGGCCTGCTCAGGCTGGCTCCCGAGGAAACCACTGGCGATACCGTCTTCCTGGTTGACCGCATGAGCGCCAACGTGTACTGGAATGACATGGAAACCCTGGGTTGCTGGGATCCCATAGGATCTACTGCGGTAGACCATATCGTAGACCTGGCCGCGCAGGACGCCGATACCCTCTATGCCCTGGATGACGATGGCGAGGTGGCCATGTTCGATGATGATGAGTGGCAGGAAGCGGTGGACAGCGAGGTTACTAATGGTTGGACCATCGCCGTTCATGGCGACGACATACTTGTCGGCGGCCAGGACGGCCGCTGGGATTACTCCGACGATGGCGGTGAGACCTGGTTGACGGAATTCACAAAGGTTGGGACGGGCTACGTCACTATGGCCTTTGATAGCTACTTCGACCAGAACGACACAATCTATGCTGCCGTAGCCAATGCTGGCAACGACAACGGTGTCTACCGCTGGATCATCGGCGAGAGCGATAAGTGGAAAGACCTCGAGGCTGAACCTTTAGAGTCCCAAATCGGCCTTGCCATTAATACTACCAAGCCTTATGATAAAGATAACACCGTACAGGTTGACTTTACCGGCCTGGTGCTGGACAGGCCCGACCCGGGCAACCCCATGACCAGCGCTGACACCGGCGGCGTCCTCTATGCCAGCTACACTTACGAAAACGACACAGACGTAACTGGCGTGGCTCGCTATCTTGAGCCGGCTGAGGATGTAGTATGCAAGGAGTGTGGTGACTGGGATTACCTGATTGAGGGACTCACACCTGGCGAGCTATTCAAAATGATGCCCCAGGCACTGAAGATTTGCGGCTGCCTAGACGCAACTACCAACAGCAAGCTCTTTGCTATTGACGGCAGCGAAGATTACGACATGGATGAGGGCCAATTGGGCACTGTCTGGACCTTTGAGGACTGCTATGCCAAGAAGGCTCCCGAGATTACATCCCCTGACGACGGCTACGTTGTCCCTGCTGACCCCTGCGGATGCATTAACATACCGTTTACCATCTCGTGGGGCCGCCTGTGCGACGCCTGCGTCTATGACATCGAGTTTGCGCTGGACGAGGAGTTCACTTCGCTAGTGTTGGCTGCCTGCGAGTATGACTATACACCATCTGCAGGAAACGCCCCCGCCTACCAAGTCCCCGGCGTACTTACGTGCGAATTTACCTACTACTATAGGGTCAGGGCTATCGAGGCCGGGACCGGTCAGGTAATCCGCAGCTGGTGGACTGAGCCTGTGCGGAGCGTCACGATTGCCCCCCAAACGGGTGCCGCCACCATCAACCTTGTCTCCCCTGAGCCCGGAGCCACCGACGTGGCCATAGAGGGTGTGGGCTTCAGTTGGAGCCTGGCAGCGGAGGCCAATGCGTTCGACTGGGTGCTTGATGATAATGAAGACTTCTCCTCCCCCGTCGAAGGAAAGCCCGGGCTGAACACCACAGCTTACGGGTGCACCGAGACGCTGGACTACGACACCACTTACTACTGGCAGGTGACTGCCTACAATAAGGGCGCTCCCATAAGCACGAGCGCCGTAGGCACATTCCGCACTGTGCCTGAGGAAGTGCCTCCACCACCTCCGCCACCAGCGGAAATTCCCCCCTGGGTCTGGGTGGTTATCGCCATCGGCGCGGTCCTGGTGATTGTGGTCATAGTGCTCATCTTCAGGACACGTAGGGTGTGATAACACTCACCTAATCCCGAACTCCCAAAGGGGGCGACTTAGAGTCGCCCCCTTTCCTACTTGCCACGCTCCCAAAATTCCCCTCTTAAGACTTGTCCTTGAACGAAGTGAAGGATAAGAGGGGAAAGGCCTGCCCGCCAAGGCTTGGCAGGCGGGGGAGTTATGAATGACCCCCCTTCCCAAATCTATGAGATTCTTCGCCTGCGGCTCAGAATGACATCTTTTTTTGTCATTGCGAGCCCCGACTTGTCGGGACGAAGCAATCCCCGACACAAAATCGTGAAGGAAGAGATTCCTTCACGCCTCGAATATCTTAAGGGGGATGTTTAGGGAGGCGAGGTTTATCCCCGGCTTCGAGAAATCCTGAATCCCAAGCCCTGAAGGGGAAACTCTAATTTCTAAATCCTAAACAATATCAAATGACCAAAATCCAAGGGTCCAAACGGTTTTGAATTTGAAATTTAGGATTTGTAGCGAAGCGCCTTTAGGATTTGGATATCGGGATTTGGAATTTAGCCAATAAGGCACTTATCTTTCAGTGGCATTTTCGTTTATAATAGCGAAAACATGAAGATAGTGTAGTTGCGGGCCTGATAAATCAGGCAACTACATAAATACCCAAAATTGAACAGCCCGAATATTAGCAAGCGGGCTTATAACAGGAAAGTCTCTCCCAAATTCCCCTCTTAAGATTAAGAGGGGAAAGGGAAGTTATGAAGGAGAGAATCTTTATTTTAAGGAGGTAACAGGAAAGTTTTTCCAACATAACCCCCCTTTATCCCCCCTTATCCTAAGGGGGGATGGTGAAGGGAAAAGCCCTAATTTTAAGACGGAACTTGTCGAAAAACTAAACTATTACGCAAGATAATGGGATGAAATTGCTGCCAAGACTGGTCATCGTTCTTGTCGTCTGCCTTATAGCCATGGCCCTGCCGGCTATGCCCGCACAAGCCCAGTGTGGGGGACCTTCCATCGAGCTCTCCCCCAGTTCGGGAGTTCCCGGGACAGAGGTCACCGTCTATGGCCATGATTTTGCTGAGGGCGTTCTTATGGACATCTATTATGACGGAAATCTGATAGCCACAGACAGGACCAATAGCAAGGGAGATTTCACAATCATCATCTCCATTCCTGAAGGCTGCACGGGACACTACCAGGTGCTTGCCAAGGGGAAGTATGCGAGTGTAGATACGTACTTCACCGTGAAGCCGGGGTTGACGGTAAGTCCTGAAAAAGGTCCTGTGGCTACTACGGTTACCGTGGAAGGACAGGGGTTTGCCAAAAATGAAGATGGCATCGAGCTGATGTATTACCTCAATGGCGACTACGAGACAGTAGAAATGAGAATCAGAGCGGATGCCAGGGGCAGTTGGGAGACGAGTTTCCAGATTCCCCCTTCCACCGGGGGAGAACATAAGCTAGACGCCGAGGGCTATGAGAGCAAGCTTTACGAGGTCGAGGATGCCACCTTCAGAGTAACGGAGGAGATAAGCATAGATAAGTCATCGGGCAGCGTGGGCGAAAGCATAACGATGACGGGCAGCAGATTTGCCGCTAACGAGAGGGACATAAAGATATTATTTGATGGCCAGACAGTGGTCCCGGGCATCAAGGCCAACGCCCAAGGTACCTGGGAGGAAAGTTTCGAGGTCCCTGAGATGCCCACAGGCGAGTATAGCGTCACCGCCGAGGGAGAGCAGACCCATAAAGAAGATATCATCGAACTCACCTTCAAGATAGAGCCTGATATCCTGTTGTCCCCCGACGAAGGACATGTGGGCATGAACTTGACCGTCACGGGCCGCGGATTTGCCGCCAACGAAGATGTGGTCATCAAGTACGAGGATGAGGAACAAGCGACAGCTACAACCAACGACAAAGGCAGCTTCGAGGCGAGCTTTTCCATGCCTGAGAGCCCACATGGCAAGCGCCAGGTGACAGCCGGATACGTTGCCGACAACGCGGCCAGCGCTATCTTCACCATGGAATCAGACCCCCCACCCATACCAGAACTCGTTTCATTGCCCGACGGGAGCAGGGTGGGATTCATAGGCAGGGTGACGCCGACATTTGAATGGTCCGAGGTATCCGATGACAGTGGAGTTCGCTATAACCTGCAGATAGCAACCAGTGAAACTGTCACCGACACTGGAGAATTCGCTGACCCCCTAGTTTCGAAAAATGTCTCAGTCGTCGGAACGAGCTATACTCTGGAGGAGACAGAAGCTCTGCCTTACGGCACCTATTACTGGATGGTACAAGCCGTAGATGGCGCAGAGAACAAAAGCGGCTGGACCGCGGCTCATTCCTTCCGGGCCGGACTCCTACCCCGATGGGGATTCATTGCTATCATAGTCGCCATAGTAGTGCTCCTGGTTGCCCTGATTCGCTTTCTGGTAATAAGGCGAAGCATATATTATGATCGCTGGTAAAAAGAGCTTTCCCTCTCCCTCGACGAGAGAGGGTGAGGGTGACGGTGAACCGGGCGGAGACAAGCACCGACCCTACAGCAGTGAAAAAATCCTAAACAATATCAAAACACAAAATACGAATGACCAAAACAGTTTAGAACTTTGAATTTTGAAATTTGGATTTGTTTAGAGCTTAGATATTAGGATTTAGGATTTAGCTGTGGGGATTGCCACGTCCCGGCAAGTCGGGACTCGCAATGACAAATAATATGCAGGCGGCATTTTATATGCCGCCTCTCTTTTCATAGCTGTGGGTGTTGCGATTTACTTTCGGGAGTGTTTTTGCCTATAATAGTTACATGTTCATGATCGTCTTGAAATTCTTATACATTTTGCTCCTTGTTGTCCTTTTTCATATTAATGTTGTATTCACTGCTATTGTGTCATTTTTAAAGGTTAATTTTTTTGGTTTGTGATATTTGAAGAGAGACGCGAGCCGAAGGTTGCGATGGAATTACCAGGGTTTACTAGCAGTGATGTATTTCAACTTTTGCCCTTCATGAGCCCCTCCGGACTACTGCACCAAACAAGAAGCTAAGAGGGCTATCGCCTATGCCCAAGAAATCATTTCCTTCTGTGAGATAAGTCGCTCCGATAAAGAAGCGGTGGTGAAGGCACCGGGCTATTCGCTGGCTAATTGCGGGAAAAACACCCCAAGATAGAGAATATGCGACCTTTGGCTCATTTCCCAAGTGATAGCGTGTTCCCGGCAGCGGCATTGATCTGCTCCCGATCCCTCGGGAATCAAGCATTCCGTTACCGGACAGTAGTGGCGGAGTTTATCCCTGCCTCTTGGGTGGGGACGAGCCCCGCCCCTACAATCAGCATCACGGACAAATGAAGAAAATTCTAAGCACCAAATATCAAACAATATTGAAATTCAAAAATCAAAGGTCAAGAATCAAAATGACAACTCAAAACGCAAAACTTTTAACCTTTGCTCTGTCATTTTGTACTTTTATTTTTACATTTTGAAAGGATTTGTTTAGAGATTAGAAATTAGGATTTAGAATCTAGCTGCGGGGATTGCCACGTCCCGATAAATCGGGACTCGCAATGACGTGAGTGGAGTAAAAAGAGTCAAGAGCACTTACTTTTTCGGGTTATTTTCGTTTATAATAGCAAAAAGGAGGTTAGTCAAATGCGCTTACTATCTCGACTGGTCATCGCTTTTGCCGTCTGCCTTTTAGCTATTGCCCTGCCGGCTGCGCCCACACAAGCTAATGGCGCAGAAATCACGCTCTCCCCCAGCTCGGGAGTTCCCGGGGAGGAGGTCAGAGTCCGTGGCTATAATTTTACGGCTGACAAGTGGGTTGACATTTACTATTATCTGAACGGTTCCAGGACCTGGGTAGACGACGTCAGGACCGATGGAGATGGAGATTTCTCATGGGTGACTTTCGAAGTTCCCGAAAGCTACACGGGAGAGCATGAGGTGCGCGCCTATATAGGCACTAGCCTTCAAGCTATAAAGGAATTCACCGTGGAGCCGGGTTTGACAGTAAGCCCTGAAGAAGGTCCTGTGAGCGCTACGGTTACCGTGGAAGGCCATGGGTTTGCCGAGGATGAGGAAGACATCGAGCTGAGGTATTATCTCGATGAAAACGACTATGAGACGATAGCAGAGAATATCGAAGCTGACGAGGATGGCTGGTGGAGGAGAAGCTTCCAAATTCTCCCTTCCGCCAAGGGAAGCCATAAGATAGACGCCAGCGGTGACGAGAGCCGGCTTCACGAGGTCGAGGATGCCACCTTCGAAGTAACTCCGGGGATAAGCGTAGATGATTCATCGGGCAGCGTGGGCGACAAAATAACGATGACGGGCAGCGGATTTGCTGCTGACGAGAGGGACATCAAGATATCATTTGATGGGGAGGCAGTGGTCACGGACATCAGGGCCGACGAGATTGGTTACTGGGAGGAAAAATTCGAGGTGCCCGAGATGCCCAAAGGCGAATATAGCCTGACTGCCGAGGGAGAGCAGACCGAGAAAGAAGACATCAGCGAGCTCAGCTTCGAGATAGAGCCTGGCATAGTGTTATCCCTCTACCAAGGACATGTGGGCATGAACTTGACCGTCACGGGCCGGGGATTTGCCGCAAATAAAAATGTAGTTATCAAGTATGATGCAAGTCAGAAAGCGACAGCCAGTACCAATGCCAACGGCAGTTTCCCAGGTGTAATTTTTCCCGTGCCTGAGAGCAAACATGGCGCGCATCAGGTAACAGCCGAGGATGCTGCGGAAAACGAGGCTACCGTTATCTTCATCATGGAAGCAAACCCGCCGGACACACCGGAACTCATTTCACCGCCCGACGGGGGCAGGGTGGGATTCATAGGCAAGGTGAGGCCGACATTTGAATGGTCTGAGGTATCCGATGACAGTGGAGTTTACTATCGCCTGCAAATAGCAACCAGTGAAAATGTCACCGCCACTGGAGAATTCGCTGACCCCCTAGTCTCGACAAATGCCTCAGTCGGAACTAACTATACCCTGAATGCGACAGAAGCCTTGCCTTATGGCACCTACTACTGGATTATGCAAACCGTAGATGGAGCAGAGAACGAAAGCGGCTGGACCGCGGTCTACTCCTTCCGAGCCGGACTCTTGCCCCTATGGGGATTCATTGTTATCATAGTCGCAATAGTGGTGCTCATCGGCGCCGCGGTTTACTTTTTCGTAATAAGGAGAAGAACATATTACTAAAGGAGCGTCATCGACAAATGAAGAAAATCCTAAGCACTAACTACGAAATACTAAACAATAGAAAAGAAGGATTTAATTCCTCTCATCTAATGACCAAAACTTTTGTGGGCGGGTACAAGACCCGCCCCTACGGTGGCAAACCAACAAAATGATTAATGTAGTGGCGGAGTTTATCTCCGCCTACTGGCCCAAAGTTTAGAGATTTGAATTTCAATATTTGGATTTGTTTAGAGTTTAGAAATTAGGATTTAGAATTTAATTTGGCCCTGGCAATTGCCACGTCCCAACAAGTCGGGACTCGCAATGACAAATAAAGGGGAGTAGTATGGTAGTATAGAGGAAAAAGGGGAAATAAAGGTAAAGAAAGAAGGAGGGGAAAATGAAGTTAACAGTTATTGGACTGGGACAGTGTGGCTGCCGCATTGCTGACCATTTTGCCAGGCTAAATCTCAAGGCGCGTGCTCAGCGCAAGGCAACCATAGCTCCCACCATCATTGCCGTGAATACAGACCAGGCGGATTTGACCGGGCTAAGGTTTATCAAGGACGACTACACGCACCGGGTGCTCCTGGGCCTGCGCCAGACCCTGGGACACGGGGTAGGCAAGATAAACGAGCTAGGAGCTCAATTAGCCAAGGAGGACGGTGATAAGGTACTGGATGCCGTGAAAGCTACCCCACAGTTTTACGAGACACATGCCTTTTTTCTCATAGCTGGCGCTGCCGGCGGCACGGGGTCGGGAGCACTGCCCATAATAGCCAGGGCAGTTAAGGAGAGATACATCAGCAAGCCAGTTTATGCCCTGGCAGTCTTGCCTTTTGAGCATGAGCAGACTACAGAGTCCAGAGCCGTATACAACACCGCTACTTGCCTGAAATCCACTTATGATATAGTGGATGCCGTTTTTCTCGCTGATAACCAGAGGTATGTGAGAAAAGATGCCAGTCTCATTAGTAATATGGATAGAATAAACAGGATGATTGCCGAGCCCTTCTATGATTTGATGTGCGCCGGTGAGGTAACTAAGGCCAAACATGTGGGTTCGCGGACGATAGACGCCGGGGACATAATCGCCAGCGTGGAGGGATGGACTACTATTGGCCTGGGGAGAACTGAACTTCCTTCATTCCGTTTCCCCTGGGAGATAAGGAAGAAAGGTTTTCGTGAGAAAGCTCTGGAAAGCTTCAGAGGAACGCGAGCCTTAGACGCCACTATCTCTGACCTTTCCATCACTTGTAATCCTCAGGATGCCAGCAAAGCTATATATATCATATCTGGTCCGGAAAAAGAGCTGAATATGGACATGGTCAAGAGCGTTAGCGAGTACATCAAGGAGCTGGCACCCAACGCCATGATTCGAGGCGGCGATTTTCCCGGAGAAAAGCACTTTGTTGACGTTACCTTGATATTATCCCAGTTATCCTTTGTGCCCAGGATAAAAGAGTTTTACGAGCAAGCTACGCAGTATGCCCAAGAGCATAAGGGACAGCTAGAGCAAACTAAGAAGAGGATTGCATCCCTGGCTGAGCTAAGCAAAGACTTGCCTAGCTTAGAATGAAGGCCTGGGTGAGGGTGAATAAAGCGAGGGCGGCATTTTATATGCCGCCTCTTTCTTCAATCGCGAAGGAAAGGATTCCTTCACGCCTCGAAATAGCTATCAACTTTCGGCTTGAACAAATCCTAAATTCTAATTTCTAAGCTCTAAACAAATTCAAAATTTCAATGCTCTAAATTTAAAACCTTCATGTTTTGGTCATTGGAGTTTAGATGAGAGGAATTAAATTTTTCCTTTCTTTTGTTTAGTATTTCGTATTTAGTGCTTAGGATTTTTCTTCATTTGTCCATGATGCCGATTTCAGTCATTTTACAGGGGTGTAGTGGCGAGGTTTACCATCGCCTACGGGATTGCCACGCCCCCATAAATCGGGGCTCGCAATGACAAATGGAAGGGAATGACACCAGGAGACGCCCGCCTAGCTTTCCCTGAGCCACCCTTTGGCTTCCCTGGGGCTAAGATCCTTAGCGGCCTGGACCACCAGAGCCAGGCTCACGAGAAAATCATCATGTCCCTCGTGAGGGTCAACGTAAAAGTTCATCGTTTGGTTCGGGCGATATCGCGCCCGGGCTCTTTCCAGTTCAAACAAGGTCTCTTTATACTCCCTGGAGCCATCCTGCTTGTAGAGTTTAAGCCTCCCGGAATTGACAAAGGACAATAGCTCAAAGCCCATGTCGGATTTGCTCTTTGAGGTAATGACGAATGGGATGACCCTGCCCCCCAGTTCCCTTCTGAGAAAGCTGGCTACAGGCTGACCAATGCCGGTGGCGTCCACCACTATCCTGTGGCAGTTCCAGACATTCTTAAGGATATCCGTCATCTGAGTATAAAGCTGGCTATGGGGCGTTCCCGTCCACCGGTATTGTTCCACAACTTTCAACAGTGGCTGCGATGGGTTAGCGGCATCCACCTCGGCAATGGTGATTACTGTGGAATCACGTCCTCTTCCCCTATCATTGACAGGAGCTTCCCATCCTGTCATTTCTTGCTCATATTCCCCGGCCAAATCTACGCCAGCAATATAAGTCCTCTTCCCCTCAGGCTGCGCTTGTCTCTGGTGTTCTCCTAGCATCAGAGCTATCTGCTGCCGTGATAGGAAGCCCCCGCCGTGGGTGATAGGTAATAAAGCATATTGAGTCCTGAACAGGGGATGCTCTTCGCCCAATCTTTGCCGCTCTGCCTGGACGAACTTGATATAGTCAGGATTGTACTGGCCTACTTCCTGCCAATCATATCTGAAGTGGCGCTTAATGCCGTCCTTTCCTTCCAGTTCCAGATTAGCCTGCTTTATCTCTTCCAGCAAGGTGCTATCATCCCAGGTAGTGCCATAAAGAATCGTGGTCACGTTGGTAGCTGAACCCATGGGGCGGAATTCCTTGGTGTACTTTTCCTTGCTAACATCTTGCGATTCATCAATCTCCAGAAGTATGTCAGCGCTGTGTCCCACCACTGAAGACGAGCCCTCAGCCGACAGAAAGATGGCTTCGGCGTTGCCAAGCTGAACAATATAGCCCATCTGGAGACGATAAATGCCATCAAAACCAAATTCATCCAGCCTCTGCTTCAACCTTTCTATAGATATAATGGTTTGAGGCTTAAAGGTTGGGGAGCATTTTATAAGATTGCCTCCCCTGGCCATATATAGCGTCAACAGCAGAACTTCCAGATGCGCTGAAAGCTCGTTTTTGCCTCCTTGCCTAGCAATCTCCACAGAAAAGGTCAGTCCCATTCCCTTCTGGACAGAGTCCATAGCCGCCCGGGCCACTTCCATTTGATAAGGTCTTAGCTTCATTTTTTCCGTGTCCCTTTGTCATTCTGAGCCCTTTCCTTCTTGTCATTCTGAGCCGCAGACGAAGAATCTCACCCCCGCTCAGAGCAGGCTCCGTGAAGAGGGAAATTCTCTTGCTTTTCATACCATCCTTCACTCAAGTCCTTCCATTCTGGGTTTGCCGCTTCAATTAAAGCGATTTTCTTCTTTCGCAGCCATCCCTTAATTTGCTTTTCCCTCTGGATCGCAACCTGGACATCAGTAGTAATCTCATAATATACCAGCTTGGTGATATTGTATTTTTGAGTAAATCCCTCAATGAGCTTATTTTTGTGTTCATATACACGCCGGACTAAATTAGCAGTTACACCTGTGTAAAGTGTTCTGGAGCTATTGGTCATGATATAAATGTGGTACTGCTTCATTACCTTAGCTTTCTCTTAAGCTTTCTCTTAGATTCTTCGGTCGCTTCGCTTCCTCAGAATGACAACTTATTTTGCCACAAAATAGAAGACCCCTAATAGGACCTATGTTCTTTTCATAGCTGGTTATGACCTTGTCGATGAAGGTTTATTGGCTTGCCACCTTTATGCCCACCCCAACCCCCAGGGGCACAGCAACTTCGGTCAAGACTTTCTGGATGGCTTCCTTGAGAGACTTCTTCTGTTCTTTGGTAATTTGATATCGGGTTCTTACCAGCCGGGCTATGATATTGGCTGCCTCGAAGTGCAGGTCAATTCGCTCCGGCTGCTCTTCCAAAAGTTCCCTGAGCTTTACTCTGAGAAGGGCAATCTCCTCATCGATTCCTTCGACATGAGAAGCTTCCTCCAGCTCCAGCTTTTCTGCCTCGTCCAGAGCCCGGCTATAGAAACCCCGCGGGCTACCCTTTTTCTTGCCTTTTCCTTCTGCTGCCATAACAATTACGGGGTCCCCGAAAATTCACAGAATTTTTGGGTTTTTTTACCGAGGCTTTGACCAAGCCATAGACGAGGACATGAGCTGCCAGGTTGTAATCCTGCTTCTGAAGAGCCGCCGGCAATAGTCTCACATTCAACCTACCTTGTTGGTAAACGTTCAGCCCCTCCCTATGTCACCCTGAACCCTTCGCGTATTGTCATTCTGAGCGTAGCGAAGAATCTTATGCCGCTGAGGACAGGCTCCACGAAGGGTCTCAGAGATTCTTCGTCGCTTCGCTCCTCAGAATGACAACGGAATGAACCGTTACCTTATTTGCTACCTCATTATCCGATGGGGTATCCCATCATAGCACAGGTGTTCTAAAGGGGCAAAGGAGTTTTGTCACCTCAAAAGGCAATCTTCAGAAGTGATGCTATCGCCCAACCGAGAGCACCGCATATCGGGAAGGTTAAAATCCAGGCCAACACGATATTTCTGGTTACTCCCCACCTTACTGCGGAAAGGCGCTTCGTGGCACCCACCCCCATTGTAGCTGCCGTGGCGCAATGAGTGGTGCTTACGGGAATACCCAGGCGCGAAGCTATCTCAATAACAGTAGCCGCTGAGGCCTGGGTAGCAAAGCCATGGATAGGTTGTAGAGCAGTGATCTTCATCCCCACAGTTCTAATAACTCGCCAGCCGCCCATAGCGATGCCCGAGCTAATGGCTAAAGCTGATACAACTATTATCCACCACGTGTTAGCGTCCAACAACGAGAGGCGATCCCACAGACTGGCATCTTTATAATAAATCACCAGCGCCATGGTGATGACACCTATGGGCATCTGACCATCATTTTTGCCGTGGCTATAAGCTAAGAAAGCGGTAGTAAGCCACTGCAGACGGCTGAAGACAACTCTCATCCTGGATGGAGCGCTTCGGCGAGATGCCCAGAGCAGGACAACCATAAGGGCAAAGCCACCGATGAAACCCAGAGTAGGAGCAATAACCACTGATGCCCCAATCCGTTGCAGGACACCCCATATCACAGCTTCCCAGCCCACCACCGCTATCCCCGCCGCTGCCAGCCCGGTGACAAAGCTATGGCTTATACTCACCGGCAGACCCAAACGAGTAGCTATAGTTCCCCAGACGATAACCGTGGCTAAAGCAGCAATCAGTATCAAATAAGCATCGATCCCTGGTAAAGATAACATTGTTTCAGAGCTCAAAATTCGCTTGCCGATGGTTCTGGCAACCTCCAGGCTGGTAGCGGCACCAGCGAAGTTACAAAAGGCAGCCAGTATTATGGCGTTTCGAGGTGAAAGAGCCCGGGAGCCAATCGAAGCAGCAACACTATTGGCAGCATCATTAAAACCATTAACTACACCAAAGCCGATGGCTGCCGCAATTACCACAACCAGCAGAGCGAGCTCAGGCATGCTTCAATACTATACCTTCAAGAACATTGGCCACATCTTCACCCCTGTCAGTGGCATCTTCCATGTGTTGGTAGAGTTCGCGCCATTTGATTACCTCACATGCGTCAGTACGGCAAACCTCGAACAGCTCGGCTAAGGCAGCATGATGCACATCATCAGCCTCATTTTCCAGAGTATTGATCTCCACACACTGCTTCAGAATCCACGGGAACTGGTCACGGTGGCGCAAACGAGGTACTACCTCGTTCAACTTGCGGGCTACCTTAGCTACGATTGAGGCTAGCTCTCGGGCCCTTTCCGTGGGTTGAACAATACGATAAAGGTAGGCTGTCCTGCCCGCAGCCTCGATGAAATCCATTACATCATCCAGGGCATTAGCGAGGAGAGCGATATCCTCTCTGTCAATGGGAGTCACAAAGGTGCGATGCACTCGTGCTATTATCTCGTGCGTTATGACGTCGCCTCTATGTTCGAAATCCTTAAGCTCCTTTGCTTTTGCTTCCACGTTTTCGTAGTTGTCAAAGAGGTCAACCAGCTTTTCTGCGGCAGTGACTAGATTAGCCGTCTCTTGTTCGAACAGGTCGTAGAACTCCATGTCTCTAGGGGTGAAGGGAAATTTAACCAAAGTGCACCTCCTCTCTCTCACCAGATAAGGCGATGGGTAAGCGAGAGTATTCCCCCAGCTTACTTTTGCCAGGAAAAAGCGACATCAGAAGGACCAATCTATTCGTGACAGTAACAATATGAGAAATAATGCAGGAATGTAAAACCACGCCCCTAATATTCCCACACTGGTCAATACACACTTCCCATCCCAAAGTTCTCTTCGGCTACGTCCCGTATTATAGCACACCATAGGAAATTTCTACTATGCCTTGTACTCGCTCATGTGATTTGTGTACTTCTTTAACCTGTCAGCAATCTCTTTTTCATAGCCTTGGTCACCGGGAATGTAATAGCGTTTCCCCTCAAGAGAAGGCGGCAGTTGATATTTGAATTTACCTATACCCCCTACAAAGAAGTATCTGTGTCATCATGTTCAAAAGAGCCTGTCAAGTTTATTATAGGTCTTTTCTGAGCGCCTGGCGACCTTACCTACGATGACTAGACCATCTTTATCAAACACAGCATAAATAATACGCCAACCGCCAACACGAATGCGATGGATAGGCCTTCTCAGCTTCTTCACTCCCCGAGGTCGAGGATTATTTCGCAAGCCACGAAGAGCGGCGACTATGTCATCAAATTCCTTTTCCCGTATTTCCTCTAATTCACGCTGTGCTCTAGAGCTAAGCTCAACCCGATACACTTGCCTTCTTCCTAGACAGATACTCCTCCAGTTCTATGGCTGAACCAGATTGACTTTGGTATCGAGCTAACTCACCTTCCATATCCTTAATGTCTTCGATATCTTCCCCATAGACGATGTCAATAGCCTTACGAATTAACTCGGCAATTGAAGTGTCCTTCTCAAAGGCTAACTTCTTCAGTCCTCTATGTGTTTCCTCATTGACATAAATCATGGTCTTTCTCATCTTGGCTCCCCCTTAACGCTTAGTGTCATCATAACAGATATATGTCATGATGTCAAATTCTACTGGAATCTTCTCACTTGAAAGCGATAGAGCTTAACCGGCTCGCCGGCTGATATCCCCGCCTTGAGCCGACAAATAGCAATTTGCTCCTCAACGCTATCTACGCCTTCAAGGTCAGGCAGCAAAAGTCCCTTTTTCCAACCACTCTCTACAATAACGCCATATTTCTTGTGGTCAAGCTGGCTGATATCTGTGACTGGCTCAGGCTTAGTAAGGATATCCACGCTATATTCCAGGTCATCAAGCTCAAACACAGTCACCGGGGGAAAGCGGGGGTCTCCGGTAGATGAGCTAATAGCGTTGGCAATGATTTCTTCAGCCACATTCTTCTCCTTTGGCTCAAAGGTGCCAATACATCCTCTTAATTGTCCATGCTTATGAAGGGAAACAAAAACCCCCGCCCGCTCTCTCATTTCCGGAGTTAACTCCCTCGGCTTGGGCGTTTTACCCTCCCGGATGTAGCTTTCCACAGTCTCCTTAGCCAGTTCTACCACAGGATGAAGTCCACTTGCCATAAGGCACCTCCTCTCCCTTACCTTTCCCTCTCCCTGGATGGGAGAGGCTTAAGCCGAGGGTGAAAACTTCTGTAGTAGCCCCGATTGCATCATCGGGGCCACTCAATAAAGTTTGCAACTACTGCTTAACTACCCCCTTTAAGATAAGGGCTCCCTCTTTATCCCCCTTAAAGTAAGGGGGATAAAGAGGGTTATGAGTGTTTCTCAGTTCCCTTCAGTTGTTTACTCATAACTCCCCTTTCCCCTCTTACCTTAAGAGGGGAACCCCAAATGGGAATCGAAATTCACGTCCGAAAATTAAGCTCAGCTCCACAGAATTTACACCTTGAGCCATCTAGCCCCGCTACCTGAGCATCATAGCCAGTGCGACGAACGACTGTTTTGCCACAAGAATAACACACGGTATTTTCATACTCGTGCCCCGGCACATTGCCCAGATAGACAAATTTCAGCCCTGCCTTTTTCCCAATCCGATAAGCCCTTTCCAAAGTGGATACCGGCGTAGCCGACAGATGGGTAAATTCATGCAGGGGATGGAAACGAGTTACGTGCCAGGGAGTGAGCTCGCCCAGGTTATCTCGAATCCAGGTAGCAATGTTCCTGAGTTGCTCCTCGTCGTCGTTCATCGTAGAAATGATATTGGTCACCACCTCAACATGCATATCCCATTTCTCTTTAGCCCGCCTGGCGACGTCCAGAATGCCCTGCCACCGAGGAATCTTGGCTAGCTGCCGATAGAACCCGTCGGCGAAGCCCTTGACATCCACCCTCCAGGCATCAAGCCAGGGACCTATGGTATCCAGAGCCTCAGGCGTGGCATAGCCATTGGTCACATACACAGTGTATAGATTATTTTCTTTAGCCAGCCTGGCTGAGTCCAGGGTGTATTCAAACCAAATTGTCGGCTCATTGTAAGTCCAGGCAATGCCCTGGCAACCATATCTCTTGGTTAGCTCTATCTCACTTTCCGGGAGCAATTGCTGTGAACCTCGCGGAATATCCACACAGGAAATCTCCCAGTTCTGGCATCCCTTGCAGTGGAAATTGCATCCCCAGGTGCCCAAGGAAAAGGCATAGGTACCAGGGAAGAAATGGAATAGAGGTTTTTTCTCAATATGGTCGGCTGCCATCGAGGATACCTCGGCATAATTCATGCTAAACAGCCTGCCATCCCGATTGATGCGCATACGGCAGACGCCAAGCTTACCGGGATTAATAAGGCACCTCCACTGGCACACATGACACCTCACCCTGCCACCAGGGAGTGTCTCATAGAGCATCGCCTCCCTTTCCATCCCTTATCATTATACCACCACCCCTTACCCCGACATATCCCCGAGACTGTTTGGCAGTGCTGTGGGCAGGGACAAGCCTCGACTCTATGGTAGTGAAAAATCCCAAAATTAGTAGCCAGTAGTCAGAATTCAGCATTCAGAAAATCCCCCTACTGGCTACTGGATTCTGTATTCTTGTTACTACCACTTGGCTTAGGATTTGCCATATTTTGCTCTGTCATTTTGCACTTTTATTTTTGCATTTTGAAGAGATTTGTCCCGACTTTGTCGAGAATGCTCGATGAAATCGGCACTTAGAGCTTGGATTTTGGGATTTGGAATTTAGCTCCTTGCGGGGAATAAACCCCACAAGCTAGAACTACTCCCGATACACCTTGCTCAGGTCGGGAATACCCAGGGGACTGAGCTCATAGCCTTTGACATAGGGCTCCACCAGGATATAGTTGGCGCCATGGAACAGGGGGAAGCAAGGGGCGTCATCAATCACCAATTGC
>Ga0315533_1000388_pt1 | contig 39258 bp, 38 predicted proteins | sample SalMarSW160130MG_FD_203081 | JGI IMG/M metagenome (GOLD analysis project Ga0315533, IMG submission 203081) | Salt marsh sediment microbial communities from the Plum Island Ecosystem LTER, Massachusetts, United States - Salt Marsh Sediment SW1601-30 ...
CGACAGTAGTTCCACCTTGGACGGTTGGCGCTGGCGGCACAATAGAGTTGTACACCGACGCTGACGACTGTGTAGCTCTGACCCCAGCGGGCAGCAGTTATTCAACACTAGTATCAGTAACTTACACAAAGGGCAGCGGAGTATATTCACAGACCGACATAGGCACTGTCACCGGATCTACAGTTTAGGCCGTTTGATTTTGGATCGAATCCGTTCGTGTCATGTAGCGGTTTTTGCAATCGCTGTTGTTTCTATTTTTTTAAATATACCGGCTCAAATATGGTTATGTGGAAGCAGGTCATTGTTGTCCGGCGCGATCTCAAGCTGAGCCAGGGGAAGTTGGCCGCCCAGGTCGCTCACGCATCGCTTGAATCCTACAAGCAGTCCCCGTTCGAGGCCCAGCTGGAATGGGAGGCGTGGGGCTCGAAAAAGGTCGTGCTCAAGGTCAAAACCCTCAAAGAGATGCTCGGGGTGTACGAAAAAGTGAAGAAAACCAAGATGCCTTATGCGCTCATCAAGGATGCGGGAAGAACGGAGGTGAAACCAGGGACGGTCACGGCCCTTTGTATAGGCCCGTGGAGGGAGGACGAGATAGACAGGATCACGGGGGGACTAAAGATGCTGTGAATGGCTTTGAAGGACTTTCTTTGAATGATTTTGTGAGTTTGTTGTGGGTTTAAATGCTTTAATATACTAAGATAACAATCTAAATAACAATCCATTATATCTTGGCATTGTATTCGAACATTGTGGTGGTCTAATTGGTGGATGAAAAACAAAAGGAAATTCAGGAAAAGGTGCTGGTGTATCAGATTCTGCAGAACCAGCTTGAAGAATTCGCGAAGCAGGGAACGGTGCTGGAAACGAGGCTAGGCGAGCTTGAGATAACCGAGAATGCGCTGCGTGAGATGAAAAGCGTCAAGGAAGACTCGGGGGCGCTGTTCCATCTCGGTGCGGGGTGCTACGGTCATGGGAAGCTGCTGGATAAAAACAAATTCATGGTTGAGATAGGCGCGGGCATAATGGCGAACAAGACACTGCCAGAGGCCGTGTCGATCATAGGGGAAAGGAAAAAGGAGATCGCGAGGGTGAAAACGAAGCTGCAGCTGGAGATGGAAAAGATCGGCAATTCCATGAACCAGCTAGGTCTGGAGCTGCAACAGCTCAACGAAAAAGCAGCCCAGAAAGACAAAGGCGGAATAAGCGTTGATTGAATTGGCTAATCCGGTTTCGGGATCCTTATCTCTTTGAAACCCACTTTTTTATCCCCGACCAGTTCTTTTATTCGTTTCTGTTCCGGGGTCAGCCTGCTGTCCGCTGCCTTGAACTCAACGAACACTATGCCGTCAGGGTTGAACTGAACGCCGTCTACGGGATTCCCCAAGAACCTGAAGTTATGCTCGTCATAGGGGTACATGTCCAGCAGGGGCATGAACTGCTCCGTCATCTTGCCGTATTTGGTGCTCAGGCTCTGTTTCCTTGACAAGGCCTCGAGCAGCTTTGTTCTTAGCTTGAGGTAGGACCTTGCCAGCCAGAAAATCAGCAAAACCAGGCATATTATCGTCAGCGACAATATCCATATCATTTGACCAGGCCCGGTATCTTCAGCAGCTCCTTGACGTCATTGATTTCGTAATCGGGACGCAGGGACTTGCCTTTGGCCTTCGTCCACTCGCCGTATTTCGCAAGGACCGTCTGGATTCCGAGTCGCTTGGCCCCCAGGATATCCCTGTTCGGATTGTCCCCGACGAATATGACCTCTTTAGGTTTGAGACCCATTTTGCGCAGGGCTGCCTTGTACGGCGTCGGATGCGGCTTGAGATGTCCATTAGCGTCATCTTTCGTGACAACAACATCGAAGAAATCAGCAATATGCATCGCAGCCAGCCTCAGCCAGGCCTTCATCCTGGGGGCGTCGCTGACAACGCCAAGCTTGTAGCCCCGCTCTTTGAGTTTGAGCAGCGTGGGCATCACATGCGGATACGGCTCCAGGAAACCGGTCTTAACATTCCTGTACGCGATAATGCCGCTGGCCAGTATCTTCCAGTCTATCGAACCCAGCGTTTTAAGCAAGAATTGCTGGAAGATCTTGCTGTACTCTATCCCGTATTCGTCGTACAGGTCCCACAAAACGCGCATAGCCGCCTCTTTTTTCATCGGCAATCCCGCGTCTATCATGGCTGTTATGGCGGCCTCGCAGCTCATCTTCTTCATTTTCAGGAAATCTATCAGCGTGTTGTCAAGGTCGAACAAGACGGCTTTTATAGGCATGAGTATTAAATGATTTGGACTAATAAAAAAATGATAAAAAATGGCATAAAAAATACCCAAAACCGGGAACGTTTTGGGCCGGGGAAATGTAACAGAAAATTCATCAGGCGTTTGTTTTCAAAATGGAATAAAAATCTGGATTGGAATATTTTTCCAGATTTTTTGGCCATTTTAGAACAAAAGATAGAAAAAAAATTATCCGAAAACCGGCATGAAGAGGAAAACGTTTATATATTTGTGCGCTAATTATTATCTGTAGACTATGCAAAGAAACCATATGTGCTGGGCCATGAATAGAAGAGTCGTGGCAGGTACAGGAGTCTACGCATCCCCTATCACTTTGTTCTTCTCAAAGTGCTACTAATTTTGGGGATGAATCTTTTTCTCCTAAAAGATGACCCACATAGATACGAGAGATTTTTTGGAATTCTGGATGCAAGGGGCCAGTCCTAACTTATGTTATAGGAATTCTTGGCTTCCGTCCTCCAGCCCTAATATGGCAGCAGGGACCTGGGACGAAGCAAGGCCCTAGGAGCTAAGCCTTGCATCCAGCGAAAATCGGACTGCAATCCTACATAGAAGGTATAAGCGGTATTTAAAGTTATCTCCACTCCGCATAGTTAACTATTTTATCCAGGGCTGCTATTTATCTTTAGTGATATTTTTCCCACCCGTGGGGCCTCTACTAGTGTAGACTGGTAAGGCGTAAAAGCGTCATTATTCGGGCAAATCGTTATTTGGAGACATCCATTATTCGGAAACGAAATGTTCAGAGATACCGGACATCATAGGAATATCTCTTTTCCGACCGTCTCCAGCATTTTGAACCCCTTCACCTCTTTCCTGTACATTTGGACTTCCCGGATGGGGAATCCCCTGAACTTTTTCCGTATGCTTTTAAGCCGAACAAGCTGCTGTTTTCTCTTTTCGCTACAGAACGGGCAGTGCACATTTTTGGGTATTATTTGGTTCACTATGATGTCATGCACCGGAATCCCGTACTGCCTCAGAACAGCCAGGGACCTCTCGGATTCGAGTATGCTCATCTCTTCGGGAATCATGACCAGATTGTAGTGCGTTTTGTCTGGATTGGATAGTATCTTTTTCGCTTGCGCTATTCTGGCTCTCATGGCCTGCAACTGCTCAAGTCCGGAGTCTGTTTTTTCATCTTCCTGCGCGAAAGGCAGGAAGCGCTTGACAAGGTTCGTTACTCCCGACAGCCTCATCCTGAGCATTATCATCTTGCCGACCCATGAATCCAGTACGTCGGGCAGGGAGAGAAACCTCAGGGTGTGCCCTGTCGGGGCCGTGTCGAATATCATCGCATCGTAATCTGGTGACTGTATGTAATGCAGGAATTTGTCTATGGCGGCTATCTCGTCTATGCCGGGGGTCATTCCCATCATATCGAACGTGTCTCCCAGTCCAAGGCCCTGCAGGTATTCTACCTTCTCTATTTGCGGCATGAACCGAGCCTTGTACTCCTGCATCGCTAATTTCGGTTCTATCTCCACAGCGAACAGGTTCTTGCTCAGCTTTTTGGCTTTCCCTCCGATTTTCGTCTCGAAGGAATCCGACAACGAGTGAGCGGGGTCTGTGGAAATGAGCAGGACCTTCGAGCCGGCCTTGGACAAATGCAGGGCTGCGGCTGCGGCCAGGGACGTCTTTCCAACGCCGCCCTTTCCTCCAAAAAGGAAATATTGTGTATCCCTTTTCTTTTTGACAAGAGTTTTTAGTTTCATAAGAATTCAGCCGTTTCTTTATTTTATTTTCTGCTTGGCCTTGGCCTTTGTGTGTATGGCCTTTGCGAATTTCTTTACCTTTTCCAATGGATTCTTGTCTTCCTCGATCTTCGTTCCAATATGAATGCAACTCGCCCCGGCGTGTATGAGCTCTCTCGCCTGCTCCGGTGTTTTCACCCCACCGGCTATCACAATGTTTATGTCGCACACCTGTCTTATTGCAGAAACTATCTGAACCGGAACGGGGGCTGGTGCCCCGGAACCTGATTCGAGAATGGCAAATCTCATCCCCATGTACTGGGCGGCCATGGCGTATGCCGCCGGCACGTCCGGCTTATCCCTGGGCAGCAGCTTGGCCTCCCCGATGTACCCGACCGTCTGGCCAGGCTCGAAGACGAGGTAAGCCGTCGGTATAGCCTCGATCTTGTATTTCCTTATCATAGGCGCCCCCAGCGACTGCGCCCCGGTTATCCAGTAAGGGTTCTTTGAATTCAGCAGGCTCATGAAATACGTCGAATCTGCGTATTTGGTTATATTGCTGGTGTTGCCGGGGAAAAGATGCAACGGTATGCTGACATTCTCCTTTATGAGCTTTGCCATCTCGTCGAGCGCAACGCCCTGGGCGCCTATGGAGCCTCCGAGCATTATAACATCCGCGCCACCCTCGTACATCGTATTCGCAAGTCGCAGGGCTTCGTTCGGGTTCTGCTTGTCCGGGTCTATGAGGCCCATGAACACGCCCCGGCCACTTGAAATAATACCGTTTATGTATCTCTCAACCTTGCCTATCTTTACCTTGTACCTTTTTCTGGGTATTATCCTTTGAACGTATCGCTTTACCTTTCCGTCCATTGTAATAAATTATGTCCCAAGTTTTTAAATGTGTCCTCGAGATATACTTATCTATGCTGCTTGTTACTGGTGCAACGGGCTTTGTTGGAAAGAACCTCACCCTGAGGTTGCTCAAAAAGGGGTATGATGTAAAGATACTTTGCCTCCCCGACGAAGACGTCCGAGACCTTTCTTCGAAAGTAGAGGTGATCAGGGGGGACATAACAAAACCGGAAACCCTGAGGAATGCCTTAAAGGGTGTTGACACAGTGGTGCATCTCGCGGGGCTGGTCTCCTACTTGAAGCCGAAGGCGGTTCTATATGAAATCAATGCAGCCGGAACGAAGAACCTGCTCAAGCACTGCAAACGCGTTGAGAAATTCATCTTCTCGAGCTCCGTTTCGGTCTATGGTGAAATAATAGGGAAGGCCAACGAGAATTATCCATTATCACCGAGGACACCGTACGGTGAGTCAAAGGCCTTGGCCGAGCGTCTCATCCTGAATTCAAGGATCAATCACGTAATATTGAGGGTAGCCCCTGCCTATGGCAAAGGAAGCCCCAGCTGGAAGAAGAATCTCAAGTTGCTGGAGCACGGATTCCCCATTCCGAACACAAAAAACAAAACCCATGTGGTCCATGTGGCCGACATGGTCCAGGCCTTGGAACTGGCTGTCAGTAAAGGGGAAGGCATTTACAACATAGCGGACAAAGAGCCTCTTCCATTCGTGAATTTTGCCGAGACCATAGTCAGGCTGCTCGGGAAAAAACCCATCCGGATGCCGTTCTTTGCGGTGAATCTGCTCGCCAGGCTAAAAGGCATGAAAACCTATCTCGACGTCCTCACCATGAACCGCCACTACGTCATAGAAAAAGCCGAACAAGAGCTCGGATACAGGCCAAAAGCCGATTTCAGGCGCGAAGTCAAGCGGATGGTGGAATGGTATCTTGGCCTCGGATGATTCCGGTTTTATTTTCATAAACGCTCATGCGTTTGCTTTTGTATTGTTTTTTGTTACTTCTTAATCCGAAATAAACATCAAGCGTAACATTTATAAAGCAGGGGAATATAGTTATATTGAAAATTTATCAGGAGGTATAAACATGGCAGGAAAAAAATACTATGAAATGAAAGTCGGCAGTAAGAAGCACGTATTTACAGGGAAATCACCACGACAGGCTGCTCTCAAGGCTGCAGCTAGAGGCTTCGGTGACATAAAGCTCAGAGAGAGGGGCAGGAGAAACAAGGACGGGACATACTCCATCCACAAGTTCAAGGGTTCCGTTAAGGTAATCAGCGCACCTGCTAACAGGCCATCATGGTTGCCAGCGAAAGTCAAAAAGCCAGTTGTGAGCAAAGCCGGCGTTGACAGAGTAAAGAAGTTCTAAGCCTAGTCTGGCGCAAGACTTCTTTTTTATTTTATTTATTTTTTACTATATCTTTTTATCTGATTTTGTGATTGTGATTCTGAAAAATTATAAGGCATGCTAACGCACTAGAGAACCGGGAACAGCAGCCCACCCAAGAATCCGTAAAAAAGCGTGACGATGAGGGAGATTATAAAAACAGGGGCAAAGCGCACACCCTCCTTTATCCAGACCTGCCTGCCTTTCTTTTTCATCCGCTCAACTTCTTTTTCCGTGAGGCCCCTCCACCTGTCCGCTATCAGAACATCTCCCACCTTAAGCTCTTTCGCTTGAATTTTTTTCTTGAACAGGTCTGATTCCACGGCCTTGGCGTACTGGAAGAACAGGAGTATAAGCACCGCCAAAACAGGTATGCTAAGTATGCCGGAAAAATCGTAGACAGGTATGGATAATAGCTGCCCGAAATAGATGGTGAATAATAACGATACGGTCAACAAAGCAAAGAATACCGAACCAATTCTTCTCACATTGCCCCTGAGGTTTTTGATGAAGGTCTCGTACACCTTAGGCGACCTAAGACCCAGCACAACAGCATAAAAAATGAGGTAAAAAAGAGATGTCATGAAAAAATTGAAAAACATGGTCATTGAAAAGGGTATCACGCTTTCAACAACAGGCGCAAATCCGGTCGCATCCGGGAACAGGAAACCGAGAGCGCCCAGCATCCAGGCATCGCCATCCCCCCACTGCCTGCCATAATAAAGCAACAGGCCAAATCCTAGGAACCCCAAACCGATTAAAATCGAATTGGTCAGGATTGAGAAATCGTTCATGATGAAAGAAAAAACCCCTCTTGTCACAAGCGCCAGGATTATCATGGAGTATGGCAACCAGTCAGGGAACTCCGTGTAGCGCAAATCCAGATACCCCCCTAGGCCAAACCCCGCTATTCCAACAACGAGCAAAATTAAGCCGAGCATTAGTAATATTTGCGGCAAAGGAAATAAATTTGATGGGGCCGCGGAGATTCGTCCAAGCTCCTCGCATTTTGCGTCAGCGGACTTTTCCTTATTGTTTTTATCCGTTTACGCATGAGCGGAAACAAGGAACTTGCTCCCGCCGTTTACTTGGGCAAAAAGCTTATTGAACTCCGGTTACGAGACCCCCAGTCTCGAGTGATAGACCAAGCTACACTACGGCCCCGTTTTGGGGGTGATGTATTGTATGAAAAATTAATATAAATATGGAATGGGGCCGCCGAGATTCGTCCAACCTTTGCACGATTTTTGCGTCAGCGTGTTTTCGTTGACGTTTTTATGGCGTTTACTTGCGCGAAAAGGTTATTGAACTCAGGTCTTGGACTATTTCTGACGCCTGACGTCACCCGCTAGGCAATTACCCCAGGGGCATTGACCCCTTGGGTTGCTTTAAGCCCAGATGCTAGACCACTGCAGAGCCCTTCCGCCTGCCAATGGCAAAAAGGGTTTAGCTACACCACGGCCCCATGTATCTATCATATTGGTGATTATAAATAAAATATAAATAAAAATTGGGCCGATGATTTCCTTGGGTGTTAGCATGGCTATAGTTGCAAACTTACGAAGCAGGGTTTGAATTTATAAATTTAATATACAATTAAAGACCATAATATACTGAGTTGATAACGTGAAGAAGTTGATCTTGGGTCTTGTTGCCGCAATCTTTCTTATGAATATCAGCCTAGCTGCTGCCCAGGATGCCCAAGGCCTGAAAATAGATGTTTCGCCTCTGGTGCGGACAGTGAACGTTAAACAGCCCGCTTTATTCTACATTACCGGAGAAAATAATCTCGAGCGTGCAGAGAGTTTTTACATGTTTGTAGCCGGCTCCCCAGCAAACTGGATAAATATCGATACAAGTTATGTGGAGATGCCTGCCCATTCAAGCAGAAATTTCAAGCTCAATTTTTACCCAAATGACAAGCCTGGGGATTACGATTACGAGGTTTTTTTCCAGTCAGTGAGCAACCCGAATATGATGGTGAGCAAAAAAATCTACCTCAACGTAATAGGTGAGGGAGAAGAGAAGATCGGGGTGCTTGGCCATGAAATATGGAAGGACGCGGAAGGCGTGAATTTCAAAATGACCTTGTCCTCAAGAACCGAAAAGGCCATCACTATGGATTTCTCGCTGGTGAGCGATTCCGGCGTGATAATTGCCACAGATACGCGGACAAGCACCGTGGAAGGCGAAAAAAACGTCACTCACAGGATTCCGATTCACACTGACATAGTCGCAGGCAAATACACGGCAAAGGTTCAGGTGAAAGGCACCGATATTGAATTTCAGTCATATTTCAACATAGAGTCCGTGCACAGGATGGTGAAGAGGGAAGAGGAAACGGACACCCCGCTTTTTCACGAAGTGAAGATAACCATAGCGAACGAGGGCAATGTGATAGAAAAGGACTACAAGGTCAAAAGCCAGGTTCCCACCGGTTTCCTGAGTTTTTCCAGGCAGCCTGTCAAATGCGAGGATGACTGGTGTGAATGGCTTGTCGGAAAACTTAACCCCGAGGAAAGCCTGCAAATCATATACAGGATCGAATACTGGCCGCTCATTGTCGAAGGCCTGGTGATAGCCGTTTTGTTGGTATCCTTTTTCGTCTTTGGGTGGAACAAGGCCAACGCACCAAAGCTGATCAAGAAAATGGGAGGTGAGAAAGGGGGTGACTATACCACTGTTCTGGAAATCAAGAACGCCGGCAAAAAGATAACAAACGTTGTTATCAGGGACCAAGTTTCACCTCTTTTCGAGGTCAAGGGAAAATTCGAGACCGTGAAACCGGCAATCAGGCAAACAGAAGACGGAACCGAACTGGTCTGGTCGCTTGGTGCGATAGAGCCGAGAGACCACAGAATAATTCATTATAACGTAAGGCCCGTGGTCAACGGTCACCTCAAGCTGCCCAAGGCTTACATGAAGTATTTGACGGCTGGCGGGAAGAGGTCAAAAGTCACGTCCAAGCAAACATTTCTGGCCGCCTGAATATCCCGGACCTGCCACACCTAATCTCTGCGAACACGATTCACATTAAATTTTTAAGCATTATTAGTTATAATCTATTACAGCCCCGAGGTAGCTCAGTGGATTAGAGCGATCGGCTGTTGGAATGGAAGTGGAAAAAGATGCAACACTTCCATGCCGGCTAAAGGCGAGCACACTGTGATGAATGAACGGTCTTATGAGTGTGTTTGACAAACGCAGTCGCTCGAGAGAGACCGATAGGTCGGGAGTTCAAATCTCCCCCTCGGGATGATTTTTATTTTTTAACGCCTCAGTATGTCGTTTTTGATGGAAAATTTTTAGAATTTAAGGGAGATTTGTACTCAGAAGCTGTAATCCCGCCGCCGGGATATTATTTAAGCCCCGATTAAATCGCTTTGGATAAAATCATATTCACGATTTTTCAATAACTAATTATCATCTATCCGGTACACTGACTGTTGTTCTGATACCATCACCAAACCTGACAACCTTTCTATTAGGTATTAATACTCTTCGTGCTTCAGCTACATTTTTTTCATCTTCATATTCATGCACCGTTCCGCTGGAGCGAACAAAATCGAAAGACGCGTCAGAAAATGGTAAATTGCTTAGATTCCCAACAACATATTCAATTCTTTCCATGGTACCTTTCAATCCATCTAACACGGCTTTTGGTGGCTCTTCTAAAAGCATTCGCTTTACTGTCATTTTGGAAACATCAGAATAATATTCTAAAACAGCTTTACAATATTCAGGCTCCATAGGCCCCATGGTTACGTCGGTAACCACACGTTGTAAAATTTCTTTTCCAACCGGGGAATATCTTTCTAAATCCGATGCTATTTGTCTATCTGCTCCAATCCCTCCGTTATCATCAATTTCATAATCTTGTAAAAGATATTCAACTGCAATATGGAGTGGTTCATCCCAAGGTTCTAATGAAAATTCTGGCCAAACTTCTGATTTCTTGGCAGAACGGCCAAGCATCTGTGCAGCAACAATCCTACAAACTTTTTCTGGACTATCTATGAAATAAGTTCCATCTTTATCCAAACCAACATAATATCTTTTTTCTTGGCTCGGTTTGAATGCATCTACAATTATTCCATGACCTCTGCCACACCCTATATCCAATATTTTTATCATTTTTATTACTAAAAAGTAATTATTTATAAATTTAACGGACATTCTTATTGAATAATCGAATTTTTATAGAAGTCCGATATAATAAATATTAAGGCGAGATCTGCACTATGACACCCGAATCTCCCCCTCGGGATGATTTTTATTTTTTAAGGTCGATTGATATCGTTTTGAATTGTAAATTTTCAAAACTCGGGGTGGGATTTGCACTAAGACAAGCCAATCTCTCGCCAGGATTTTTCGACTTCTCAATCATTCTTCCATATCTCGAAAACCCGGAATTTTATGCTCATTTTTTCCAATAACTTTCTTACCCTGTCGGTGTCAGCCAGAGGTATCATGAACACTCTGGGACCCATTTTCAACCCGCTTGCATCACTCACAACGCCAGGATATCTCTTTCCATGCAAAGAGTATCCAAAAAGTCTTCTGTGGAGGTTTATCCTCCTCCTCTCCTCATTAACTGTATCATAGCTGAAAATGGCGTATCCCTTTAATTTTGCAGGGACTGATTCATATTTTCCGAAAAGTGTAATACCGTCTGAGATTATACTTGCTCTCAATGACTCCCATTCCGTGCTTTTCAAATCCCCAATAATCACGTTTATGTCGTTCTCCAAGCCCTTAATTTGCCAGCGCTTGAATTTTTCCGTTTTCTCAAAATTCTTCTTAAGAACCTTAACTTTATCTTCGGTGACCTTTCTCGCATTTGGGATGTCTATAAATATATCTATATCGCTTTCAGAATCAAATCTTCCCCTCGCAACGGAACCGAAAAGTATGATATTCCTTATCCCATCCACTCTTTCCTCTATATAAGAGGCATAATCCATGGCAAACGCAACCAGTTCTTTCTTGTTCATTCCAAACCTACCTCCACACCAACAAGCTTTTTCAATTCCCTGAAAGCTTCTATCACCTGCGTTATCTCTTCGTATGGCTTTCTCTTTCCGTAGCACAGCACTGATCTCTTCTCTTCAATTGTTCTCATTAGTTCAAGTATTTTCTCCCTCTTGGGAAAATTCGCGGGAAGTCTTCTTTCAATCTCGAATCCCTTCTTAAATGTCCGATGGTCAAATCTTTCTCCGGAAGTAGTAAGATTGAGTTTATGCATGTAAATGGAGAAAAGCTCGACGCTTCCCTGTGAAGCATTGTAGGCTAAGTTTCTCTGATTCTTCTCGACACCTTCTTCTATGCAGTCATTGAGTTTCCTTTCGTGCTCTTCCAATGCAGCAACATGTTCCTCAAGCTTCATATGCACACCCGTACATATATAATGTACATTTGTAACAACATATATTTAAATGTTACGATAGTACATATTTAATGTACACCTGTAACAAAAAGTGATAGCTAAAGGTTGCCAATATATTAGCAACCTACCTAAATAATGCAAAAACAAATATATCATAAGAGCAGGTGGGATTTGCACTTAGGCATCGGTGTCTCCCCCTCGGGATGATTTTTATTTTTTAGCGTCTAATGATATCCTTTTTGACGCATAAAATAATCAAATGCCTCTATCCAACCACCGACTAAAGTCGGTGGTTTGTTGGTGCGGCATATCGTTAATAGAGTGTGCCTATCTACCGGTTAAAACCAGTAGTTTTTTGGTTCGAGTGATATAAGCCCAGCCAGGAATCATCAGGCCAGAGCAGGGCGATTAGGGGAGTTTTTTTGTTTCCCTTCCCTAATGGGTATCGATTGTAGCGATATGCCTATGGATAGCCGCTGTTGTATCTTATTTTCGCAGTCCCTCTATTACCCTTCCAGCCCCTAGCAGACCAGGCACCACGAAATCCGCCTTCCTCATGTATTTTTCAGGCAGGGTGCTCGTTATCGCTATGCAAAGCATGCCGGCGCTTTTGGCGGAGTCTATCCCCAGAGGGGCGTTCTCTATCGCGACCGATTCCCCCGGTTTAATGCCCAGAGCACGCATGCAAAGGAGATAAGGTTGCGGACTCGGCTTGGGATTTTTCGTTTCGTCCGCTGTCACTATGTGATCGAAAAGTTCCATTTCATCTGGAGTCAGATGGATGCACACGCTTTTCCTACAACTTCCCGTCACCAGGCCTAACTTGAGTCCATGTTTTTTCAGTCGCATGATCAGTTTCCTGCCGGCGGGTTTCATCTTCAGTCCACCTGCAAGTTTCTTGTAGATTTTGCGACTCGTCTCGACAACCTCTTCAATCTCGCTGATATCGTCTATGTCGATGTCTTTCGACTTAAGCAAATCCGAGACTATGTCAAAAGACCTGCCGCCCTCCCGGATGTACAGGTCAAGGGGCTTTAGGTCAATTTTTCCCTTTAATGCTTCCTTAAACGCGAGGAAATGATAATGAAGATTGTCTGCCAGCGTCCCGTCCCAGTCGAATATTACTGCCTTTATCATGTCCACCAACTACCCCGCTTGAATGCACGGATTAAATTTATAAATGATAGGCTTAATATATACTTGGCGGCCAAAGTGGAGAGGTTTACCCGTTCCCATCTCGAACACGGAAGTCAAGCTCTCTCACGGTCTGGGTGGTACTGGCGGAAAGCTGGACGGCCTGCAATGATGGATGCAAGCCGTTACATGGCCTGTAAGCTGGAAAGCCCAGATCGCTGCCAATTCTTATCTTGCCAAGGTTTGCGAAAGATTTAAATTCTGTAGGGGAATAAGAATATTGAAGTGCCTCGGTAGTGTAGTGGTCTAGCATATGGGACTGTCAGAAGCTTTTTGGGAAAAAAGTGGCAGCAAAAATACAAAAAGCTTTGCGGAACTCCCATGACCCGGGTTCAAATCATTTCCGCATCACATTGCGGAAGGGTGAAATTCCCGGCCGAGGCGCTCTTTTCATTTCCAGGGAACGCAAAAGGTATTAAAATATAAAAGTATCCAACAATTAATTTACACGAATGGGCCCGTAGCTCAGTCTGGCTAGTGGGGCGAAGCAGGTCTGCCTGCTTCCTCGGCTAAAGCACCAGACGAGCACGCTGTTTGATTGGCAGCGTGCCAGGTGGTGAAGCTTTTAATGTCATTAAAAGCGTGTGCAGAACCCATCAGGGTTCGATGACAGAACAAACCTGGGTGTCGCGGGTTCGAAATAAGCTTTTTGCACAAGACAAGTGTACAAAAACAGGGAGGAAAAGTACGCTGACGCAAAGAATGCAAAATGCTTACCAAAGTCCCGTCGGGCCCATTATTTCATTTTAACTAGGCTGTTTGTGCTTGTTATGCTTGCTGTTGTTTTACTTTCTGGTATGGCTTTTATTGGGATTTTTGGTTCACTCCTGGTGGTGCTTTTTCGCTTTCTTTGCAATTCCGAAAGATAATCGATGCTGACACCATGGGGTCTGTAATGAGGAGGCAGGTATGAAAGGCTTTTTTTCTCATCCGAGAACTTGTCATATCTGTTCATTTCTACAAACGTGAAATGAATCCTGCCGAGTTCGTCAGGGTTATCTTCGAAAAGAGTTTCAATGTGATCTTTCAGCTCTTCGTACCTTTCGAAAGGTGATTTAAAATCACTTTCCGTGAACCTCTTCCAGAATTTCCTTCGCCCTGATTCACTTTTAGGGACAGGCGAGTAAGGCACAGCGAAAACAACTTCCTTCCTGCCTGGCTCTGTATAAGCAGCATCAAGCGTCTCGTCAATCATGGCCATTTGGTCATTATTCAGAATTGCATAAGGCATCACGCCCAGCTCGAATTCATTTTCTTCAATACTTTGCGAGATTTCTTTTTGCTGTTGACTTGAAAAGACATTTATTTTTCTTGCTTTTACCGCATCTTTAGGTAGTTCATGCTCATACAACACCGCAAGGTCTATGTTTCTATCACTAGCATCTTTAGCCTTTATCCTGTCCCTTCCGTCACCGTCACTGCCTCCAGACTCACGGGAAAATAAATATTCCAATTGTATCAATTCTTTGCGTGGTTCCAACTGCCCTTGCCGATTCTTAATGCAGAAGTTATCGTAACGCCCAGCGTAAATCTGGTGGGGATGCTTCGGAACTATGAAGACCTTACCAGAGGGCACTGGTTCAAATCCTATGTGATCATCATTAAGCTTCTGAAGCGCCTTACCGAGAGGTGCATCGCCTCTCAGTGCCTTCTCAAGCATGTAAAGCCTTTGAAAATATGTGAGTTCTGGTTTCCTCTGTCTCATGCAACGATAAATTTTGGCGGAATCGCGATCCCTGCTCATCCTTTTATCAAACTCAGGGAAAAATACAGGTGAATCAGGAAAGCCTATACCAATCACGAGGCCCTTATAATTATTTGGTATGACATATCCTTTCATACATGCAGCGATATCTGCTAGGTTACCCAGCGTGACACCATATCTAAAAGTGCTGTTATTCATAACGTATTTATCGTTCTTGCCATTTGCGCCCGTTGCTCCAATGTTAGCTACACGGTATGCCATTTTTCCACCTACTCCAAGATTTCCATGGAATCTATTACTCCTCTTCCTTCTCTGTCTAAACCCTTTACGATTTTGATGAAATCAGAACCATTCTCTTGATTGGCGCAGAGCTCTTCAATGTTCTGAGTCAATGCTATTATGGCTGCTCTCGTTCCCCTTGTTCTTATCCCGCCAATAATCATGATATTTTTTTCGGTATTGAATGGGTTCTTCATTTTTATTATGACACCGATTCTTGGATCCTTGTATACCTTCTTTGTTTTTTTGGAAACGAAGTGGGATTGATTCTCTCCAAGAAAGGTGATCGGCAGGGAATCCTTGAATCTGTCTATCACCGTGTTCGTTCTAGCGTTGCCCAACAATATGAGATTTTCATTCAAATCACTGCTGTGTATCTCAGTGTCAATTTTGTAGCAAGGAAAACTGTGCTTGTTGATGAAAGAGCCTATGAAAATGGCAAAATCGGAAAAGTACGAACCTTCCTTTGATCTGGTGTCGAATCTTCCGTGCTCATCCGGGTCGCCTATTATTATCTTTGCATCCAGAGTGCCATTGTTAACAAAGAGGTGCAGGAATTTTTGTATATGCGGACTGACTGCTGCCTGGTCTGCTTCCAGTGTAAACCCGTCATCGTGCAACTTCGCCGCCACCACCGGAGCCACGGCTTCGTATATCTTTGCCGTCATGCCGTGCCTTCTCTCCGTCCTGACGAGTTTCACTATCCCTGAATGCTCCAGCTTCCTCAGGTAGTAGTAAACCTTCTGCTCGTCTAGCTGCAGGTTTCTCGCAATGTCCAGAGCGCAGCCCGGCTCTCTCGTCAATTCTTTTACTATTTCAAGGGCGAGAGGGCTATTCAGAACGCTGAGTTTGTCTGGTTCCACTATCAAGGACTTATACGCCTTCTTGCCGTCTTCCGTGTGTTCCACCAAGACCGAATCCATCCTAATACACCGTTTTTATCGTTTTATATTTTGAATATTTGACCGAAAGATTTATAAATATTGTGATTTTAATCAAAATATTGTGAAATAATTTATAACTACTGAGTGGAAAGATTTATAAATATTACTTTCAATTATTATTATAAAATTTTAAAATATTGTGGAAAAATTGATAAGAAAGTGTCCGGGGTGGGAATAAAAATGGAAAGTCCGAACATCGTAAAAGTTGACTCGAAGGGGAGAATTCTAATACCAGTTGAATTCAGAAGTCACATGGGCGTCGAAGAGGGAACGGAAATGATCATAGTGCCTGACACCGAAAACAACCACTTCAAAATTCTTCCCATAGCGAAAGACTGCACGGCTGAGTTGAAGTTGCTGCTGTGCGATATGCCCGGCAGCCTGGCATCGGTTGCAGACGCATTGTCGGCGAACTCCTTTAATATACTCGTGAGCGAAAGCAGAAGAATGGGCGATGGACTGACGGAGTGGAAGATAATAGTAGACCTTGCGGACCGCAACGAGGGAGTAGAAACGCTCAGTGACGTCATCTCGAACATCGATGGCGTAAAATCTCTGGATGTTATCAGGAAATAATCGGGTAGCAAATAGAAACGGGCTATACTTTCAAAGAGTAAAGATAAAAAGGGAAAATAAAACCGGTTAGCGAAAGAATTTGAAAAAATAACCGAAAAGTTTATATGTATGCAGGTAGTTTATTTTAATTCAACGACTTATATTATTAAGATTACGTTTGAGTAGGGGATTGTGTAGACTGCGAGGGTGATTGCATCGGTAGAGATAATTAAGCACGAGCTTGTTCCAAAACATGAAATTTTGTCAGCCAAAGAAAAAGAGGCTGTTCTTACAAGGTTCAATGCAACTGAAAATCACTTGCCAAAGATATCGATTTCTGACCCAGTCATAGAAATGATTGGGGCAAAGCTCGGGAATGTAATCAGGGTAACAAGGAAATCTCCCACAGCTGGTGAAGCTGTTTATTATAGGATAGTCGTGGAAAAATGACTCGGGCTACTAGTGGGGTACGGGCAGACATTGGTATGGATTTCCTTAGTCTTATCAGAGCCTTTGAAAAAGAAAGGGGCTGGGTCAAGTACCAGATAGACTCTTTCAATCATTTCGTGGACCACGGATTGCAGGAAATAATAAACGAAATAGGTACCATTGAGTTGATGCCTGAGCTCGGTGACGCGAAGCTAATCTTCGGCAAGGTCGAGACAGGCAGCCCTTACATAACAGAAGCTGACGGGTACAAGAGGTCTAAGGAGACCAAGAGTCCCCTCTTTCCGAATGAGTGCAGGATAAGAAATCTCACATATGCAGCGCCCGTGTATGTCAACATTACTCCGACAATCAACGGCATACAGGAGAAGACCGAGAGGGTCCACATAGGAGACTTGCCCGTTATGGTGGGTTCAAAGTTGTGCTCCACTTTCGGCGTGTCCAAAAAAGAGCTGGTAGAGGCTGGGGAAGACCCCAATGACGCAAAGGGCTATTTCATAGTCAACGGCACAGAACGGGTTCTGGTTCTCATAGAGGAAATCGCCGGGAACAAGCCTGTTTTTGAAAGGGACGGTGAAGCGGTGACGGTCAGGGTTAATTCCGAAAGGAGCGGATTCAAGCAAAGGCATCTTATAGAGAGAAGAGCGGAGGGCAACTTGAGTATATCCTTCGCAAATATTAGAAAGTTGTCGGTTATAACCCTGCTCAAAGCACTGGGAATGGCAACGGACAAGGAAATATGCGAAAACGTGAGCAACGATCCGAAAATTCTGAACGAACTGTACATTTCGTTGTACGAGTCCGAGCCCACGGACGTGGAGGAGGCCATAGAGCTGATAGGCAGGAAGTTGAAGGTGTCCGAGGATTACAGACATGAAAGGGTAAACCAGATACTTGACAGGTATCTTTTGCCTCATATAGGTCAGGAAAAATCGGACAGAATGATGAAAGCCAAATATCTGGCAAGGGTTGTGAGAAAGGTTATGGCGGTCTTCCTGGGCATGATACCGGAGGATGACATAGACCACTACAACAACAAAAGGTTGCTCATGTCAGGGGAGTTGTTGTCTCAGTTGTTCAGGTCGGTTTTGCTAGGCAGGTGGGGTCTCATAGCCAAGATGACCTACAATTACCAGAAACTCACAAAAAGGGGCAAGCAACCGTCCGTTCAGGGCATCGTTGAGGCCAACGCTGTCACGAAGCAGATACTGTCATCCCTTGCAACTGGCAACTGGATAGGAGGCAGGACGGGGGTGAGCCAGAGGCTGGACAGGAGCTGTTTTATAAAGACCATCTCGCATCTGAGGAGTGTTGTATCGCCTCTGACAACCACACAGGAACATTTCAGGGCAAGGGAAATACACCCCACAGAGTGGGGCAGGCTGTGCCCTGCCGAAACCCCAGAAGGCAGTTCGATTGGTCTGAGAAAGCACCTTGCATTGCTGGCAGAAATAACACCCGGTCTTAGCAAAAATGAAAACGAAAGGTTGATAAAATCCATACAAATCGAATTAGAAAAAGCCAGCCACAAGGAGGTCAAGGAACCCTGCGACGTTTACTTTAACGGTGAATTCATAGGCAGGACATATTCACCAGCCAGGATTGTTGGAAATCTCAGGAAGAAGAGGGGGGCTGGGCTGATAAACGACCAGCTGAATACCGTTTATTATCAGAACTTCAATGAGATGAGAATAAATACGGACAATGGCCGGGTGAGGAGACCGCTTATCGTAGCGGAAAATGGCAAGCAGAAGTTGTCTGATGAGCTGGTAAAAAAGCTCAGGCTTGGAGAAATAGACTTGTCTTATCTCACCCGACACGGTGTAATCGAATATCTGGACGCAGAGGAAGAGGAAAATACATACATCGCACTAAAGGCCGAAAACCTGACACCAGCCCACACACATGTCGAAGTTACGCCCCTGTCAATGCTTGGTCTGCCCGCCACGATCATACCCTATCCAGAGTACAACAGGGGGGACAGAATAAATTACGGTGCAAAAATGGTTGGACAGGCTATCGGCGTGCCTGTGGCCAACTACATCGTACGCACCGACACCAAGTTCAACACACTCATATACCCCCAGGGCCCCTTGATAGACACCGACACCAGTGATGTGCTTTTCCAGTACCCGTCAGGGCAGAACATAGTTGTTGCTGTAATGTGCTGGGGGGGTTACAACCTCAACGATGCTGTTGTCATAAATAAATCCTCGATAGAGAGGGGATTGTTCAGATCGATCTACTACAGAACATATGAAACAGAAAAAAAGAGGTACTGGGGAGGTCAGGAGGATGAGATCGCCATCCCAGAACCCGGCATAAAAGGCCACAGGGGAGAGGAGGCTTACAATGATCTGGCTGCCGATGGCATAATAAACTCCGAAACAAGGGTCGAGTCTGATTCAGTTCTTATAGGGAAGAGTTCTCCTCTGAGGTTCCTGTCAGGGGAAGAGTTCGCGGCAGGGATTGAAAACCAGAGAGAAACATCTATATGCGTCCGGCACGGTGAAAGAGGGGTTGCCGACAAAATCCTGATATCCGAGACCCCAAACGGAAGCCAGCTGATAAAGGTCAGGGTCAGGGACGAGCGCATACCGGAACTGGGAGACAAATTTGCCAGCAGGCATGGCCAGAAGGGGGTAGTCAGTTTGCTGGTGCCCCATGAAGATATGCCATTCACGGCAAACGGCGTAGTCCCTGACATAATATTCAATCCCCACGGAGTGCCAAGCAGGATGACAATAGGGCAGCTGCTGGAGATGCTCGGCGGGAAAACAAAAGCCATAACATGCAAGGATATCAAAGGGACAGCCTTTAATCATAGCAAAGAGAGCGAAATCCGGAAACTCATGATGTTGGCCGGTTTCAGGGATGACGGAAAGGAGTCTTTGTATGACGGCAGGAGCGGAAAAGCCTACGATGTCATGATATTCACGGGTATGAGCTTTTATCTCAAGCTGGATCATATGGTGGCGAACAAGTTGCATGCCAGGGCAAGAGGCCCCGTGACCTTGCTGACCAGGCAGCCCACAGAGGGCCGGGCCAAGAGAGGCGGCCTGAGACTGGGTGAGATGGAACAGCAGTGTTTGGTGGCCCACGGTGCTGCTTTGACACTCAAGGAGAGATTCGATTCCGACCAGACCATGATACCCATATGCCAGAACTGCGGCCTTGTGGCAATATACGACAAAGCAAAGAACAGGTCAATGTGCCCGGTCTGCAAGGAGGGTAATATAAAGTGGGTTGAAACCTCGTGCGCATTTAAGCTGCTGCTGGACGAGATAAAGTCCATGTCCATATACCCGAAGTTGGAGGTGGGTGAAGCGTAATGGTAACAAGAATTAAAAAAATCTCGTTCAGCATACTGTCACCTGCCACGATAAAATCACTGGCCACGGTAAGGATAGTAACGAGCGATTTGTACGATGTGGACGGCTATCCGGTAGAGGGCGGTGTCATGGATCCCAGGCTGGGGGTGGTTGACCCCGGTCTGCATTGCAGAACCTGCGGATCCGGCATTGGAGAATGCCCCGGCCATTTTGGCTATCTGGAGCTTGCCAAACCAGTAACACATATACTTTACACGAAGGCCATATACAAGCTGCTCAAGATAGTCTGCAAGAAATGCGGAAAGATATTGTCAAAGGATGTAAAGTCTGTGAAGGTAAAGGAACTCAGCAGGAACCCGCCAAGCAAGTGCCCCCATTGCGGAGAGGTGCAGGGAAAGATAAAATTCTTGAAACCCTGTACGTTCTACGAAGACAAGGAAGAGCTCAGCCCGGAAGAGATCAGGGAAAGATTCGAGAGGATGACAGATTCGGAACTGAAAAAGGTGAAATTCCTTGGGGGCCGGCCCGAATGGCTTATCCTAACCCTTTTCCCGGTCTCGCCTGTTACCACCAGGCCGAGCATCACACTGGAGAGCGGTGAAAAATCAGAGGACGACTTGACTCACAAGCTCGTTGATATCGTGAGGATAAACCAGTCGCTCAGGGAGAACATAGACATAGGCGCACCCGATTTCATAATCAAGGACTTGTGGGAGTTGCTGCAATACCATGTGTCCACATACTTTGACAACGAGCTCACAGGCACGCCTCAGGCAAGGCACAGAAGCGGACGGCCTCTCAAAGGCATGATACAAAGGCTGAAAGGAAAGGAGGGGAGAATCAGGGGGAACCTGTTAGGGAAAAGGGTAAACTTTAGTGCCAGGACCGTGATTTCCCCTGACCCAAGGATATCCATAAACGAGGTCGGTGTCCCTGATGTAATCGCACGCGAACTGACAATAGAGCTGCCTGTCACAAGACTCAACATAGAGTACCTAAAAGACCTTATCAAATCGGAAAAGGTAAACTATGTAAAAAGGCCTGACGGGAGGAGAATAAAGGTCACGAGCGAGAACAAAAACGAGATCATCGAAAATTTATCAGCCGATTGGACTGTTGACAGACAGCTGCAAGATGGTGACATGGTGTTGTTCAACAGGCAGCCGTCTTTACACAGGCCGTCTATCATGGCCCATCGTGTAATAGTCATGCCTTACAAGACCTTCAGAATAGCTCCTCAGGTTTGTCCGCCTTACAACGCTGATTTTGACGGCGACGAAATGAACTTGCACGCCTTGCAGACCGAGGAATCGAGGGTGGAGGCGGCCGAGCTGATAGACGTAAAGAACAACATAATATCTCCCAGATTCGGAGGTCCGCTCATAGGGCTCGACCTGGACCAGATATCAGGTATTTATTTGCTCACGAATGGCGTGCTTGCATTCAGCAAAAAGGATGCAGTGGGTATGCTCGCGGTAGCCGGCATAGACATGGACATGCCCGAGAAGGAGCAGTTCACCGGGAAGGAAATATTCAGTTTATTATTGCCCAAGAATCTCGATATGGAATTCAAATCGAATTGCTGCAAGCATTGCGATTTATGCCTTAAGGAGAAATGCCCGAATGATGCTTGGGTGAAGATAAAGGGCGGTCAGTTGCTTACCGGCACTATTGATTCGGCCGCTGTCGGGGCCTTCAAGGGCAAGATAATCTCCAAATTGCACAGGATAGTCGACACCGATGAGATAAAAAACTTCATTGATGATTGCGGCCGGCTGGCCATATCTTTCCTATCTAGAAGGGGATTTTCCATAGGGATTTCGGATCTCGACCTGCCTCCGCGCATAATGGATGATGTCAATAAGAGAATCGATGAAGCGGAAAAAGAATCCAATGGCCTGATAGAAAAATATAACCAACGGCGGTTAAAGATACTGCCCGGCTTGACTGCGGAGCAATCGCTTGAAACTCAGATATTGAACGTCTTGGCCCAGGGCCTTAACGACATATCCGAAATAGTCGAGCAGCACATGAAGCCAAGCGATATTATCGTAATGGCCAATTCAGGGGCCAAGGGCTCCCTAGTCAACATAACCCAGATGGCTGCATGCGTGGGCCAGGAGGCGATACTTGGGCAAAGGATAAAGAGGGGCTACTTTAACCGAACCCTGCCCCACTTCAGGCAAGGTGACTTGTCGGCAGATGCGCACGGCTTCGTTAAAAGGGGTTTCAAGCAGGCGCTGAGCCCGACTGAGTTGTTCTGGAACATAATGAACGGCAGGGAAGGTTTGATGGACAAATCCCTGAGAACAAGGAAAAGCGGATACATGCAGAGGCGGTTGATAAACGCTTTGCAGGATCTGCAGGTTAAGCATGACATGGTCGTGAAAAACTCCGCTGGCCAGATAATACAATTCAAGGTAGGCGAAGACGCCGTGAATCCGGCAAAATCCGATTGGGGTGATGTAAATTGGCTAGACTGAATGCTGATTTGCCACCCAAGATACTTGCTCAAATAGACAGATTGGCCAAGAACAAGCAGGAAAAGCAGAAATTGCTAGACAAGGCCAGGAAAAACTTCAGCAAATACCTGTACGACTCGGAGGAGTCCGTTGGAGTGGTAGCTGCCCAGTCTCTTTCAGAACCCGCTACTCAGATGTCGATTGATGGTAATGAAAAAATAATACTCAAAAAAGACGGCGTCACGGCGGTAATCGGCATCGGTGAGTTTGTGGACAGGGCTGTATCTGAAATGGGATATACCGAAAACGGCTGGGATGTGTGCAATCTCTCTTCACACGAAATTTATGTCCCGAGCATAACCGTTGATGAGAAGATCGAATGGAGAAGGGTACTGGAATGTAGCAGACACAAAGCACCCGAACACTTGCTAAGAATATCATTGTTTTCCGGCAGGCAAATAACCGCAACGGATTCCCACTCGTTCGTTGTGAGAAAGGATAACAGGATAGTTCCTGTTCCAGGTACAGACTTAATGCCTGGGGAAAGACTCCCCGTTATGCTCCACCTCAGGGATAATTGCACCCGCTGCCTAAAACTCAAGTCTGTCGTGAATACAGGAGGGATTAGAAAAAGGATGCCTGATGTTCTAAGGCTTGACGAATCCCTAGGCTGGCTTATGGGTGCCTACCTAGCAGAAGGAAATTCGACTGCAAATTATGTGTCGCTCTCGAACACGGATCCGGGATTCCTGGCCCAGATAAGGCAGTTTGCCGAAAAATTCAGTTTCACATATAACGAATACGACAACACGAGGGGATTCGCCCTTGCACATGACATCCGGATAAATTCGACTCTCATGTCCAGGCTGCTCAAAAAAACATGCGGCACAGGCTCTAGAAATAAAAAAATCCCTCAATTTGCCTACGGGGCAGCCAAAGAATTTGTGGCGGCTTTGCTAAGGGGATACTTTGACGGCGATGGGAATGTCTCAGCTAAAAGGGGGATGATCCGGGCTTCATCCAATTCAGCCGAGCTTATGAACGGTGTGATGTTGCTTCTGTCCCGCTTCGGTATTTTTGCAACAAAACAAGAGCAACGTCAGTTTTCACTCATCATCCCCTACAAATATGCAAGAACGTTCCAGGAAAAGATAGGATTTTCTGTGCAAAAAAAGCGGCAAAAGCTGGAGCTGCTTTGTGGTCAGGACCTGAAACCTAAACAGGATTTCACAGACATGATATCAGGTTATGGGAATTTGTTCATGGACGTTGCGAAAAAGATCGGATATCCGACGAGGTACGTGAACAACTTTACCAAGAGGGGGAGGATAGGCAGGGCTGCACTTTTAAGGTATATAACCATTTTCGAGCGCGAAGCTAAGAAAAGGGGGGTGAACATCAACAAAGAACTCTCTATGATGAAAAGAATGGCTGCTTCTGATGTCTTGTGGGACGAGATAATAAATATAGAAAAGATCAAACCCAGTTCAGGGCATGTCTATGACCTGACAGTCGAGGGGACGGAGACATTCACAACCAGTGAGGGTGTGGTTACCCACAACACGATGAGAACCTACCACTTCGCCGGCACCGCCGGTATACAGGTCACGCTGGGTCTGCCCAGGATTATCGAGATTTTCGATGCCAGGAAGGAGTTGAAGACACCAACCATGACCGTTTATCTGTTGCCTGAAAACCAGTCCCCTGAAAAGGCGAAAAAGGTGGCCGAGAACATAAAGCAGGTAAAGCTCAGGGACTTGGTCCTTTATGACGTAATAGATCTGACCAATCTTGAAATCATGTGCAAGCTGGATATGCGTATGCTCAAAGAGCTTGAGCTAGACCCTGAGGAGATAAAGAAGAAAATCAAGCTGAAAAAAGTGCGCGTTGACACCAAGGATGATGAACTGATAGCATCGAGCACCACCTTCGATATCAAGAACCTGCATAAACTGAAGTACAGGCTATTGGAATCGCACCTGAAAGGCATAAAAGGCGTAACCCAGGCGATAATCAACAAAGAGGGTGATGAATGGGTAATACACACACTCGGTTCGAACCTGAAAAAGACCCTTAAGATAAAGGGCGTGGATTCGTACAGGACAAGCAGCAACAATATTTTCGAGGTCATGGATGTTTTGGGCATAGAAGCTGCCAGAAATGCGATAATAAACCAGGCAAAGTATACCTTGGATGAGCAGGGACTGAATGTGGACATAAGGTATATCATGCTCTTAGCCGACTTGATGACCGTTACCGGGAATATAAAAGCCATAGGCCGGTACGGCATAGCAGGACAAAAGGAATCGATACTTGCAAGAGCGGCATTCGAGGAGACAAAAAAGCATCTCATCTCCGCATCAATCAGGCGCGAGCATGACGACTTGTTAGGGATTGTCGAAAACATAATGATGAACCAGGTGATTCCTGTGGGCACAGGGGCATTTGACCTGATAGGTGACATCCCGGCCACACCAGCCAAGAAGCCAGCGCCTGAAAAGAAAGCTGCAAAGAAAGAGGTTGCCAAGAAGGAACCCTCAAAGGAAATAAAGGAAAAAGTTAGTGAAAAGACACAGGCCAAGCATAAAACAGGGGGAAAACCAGAAGCAAAAAAGGCCAAGGTAAAAAAGGCAGAACCGGCTGGAAAGAAAAAGGCAGCAAAAAAGAAGAAGTAGTTATTTTTAATTTCTTATTTGTTATTTCTTAAAAGCCAGCAGCATCTCCCTGATTATCTTTGCCGCCAGCAAAGATGTTATGTTCCCGTTGTCATATGGTGGGCAAGTCTCGACGACGTCAAAACCGACAACCTCCATTTTATCTTTCAGTGAATCAACGAGCCCAAAAAATTGGGCCGGATTCAGACCGCCAGGCACAGGCGTCGAAACCCCGGGGGCAAAAGCCGGATCGAACACATCCATGTCTACCGTGATGTAAACCGGTCCCTTTATCTCAAACTCTGCCAGCCTGGCAGGAGACTTCAAAACATTGTTCTTCTTTGCAAATTCCCTTTCGTCGGGAGAGGATGACCTAGCGCCGACCTGTATTATCCTTTTCTTCCCGAGCAACTCCAGCAACCTGCGCATGACCGTAACGTGGGAAAATTTGTTCGCCAGATACTCGTCATGCAGGTCAAGGTGGGCATCGAACTGCAAAACCTTCAACCGCGGGTGTTTTCTAAGCAGGGACTGGACGACCGGCAGCGTGATGATATGCTCTCCCCCCACAATGACGGGGAATTTGTCGGCTATATCGGATACGGCAGCCTTTGTCCTCCTCAGGGATTCATCGGTGTTTCCCGGGCTCACTATGACGTTGCCGTAATCCAGCATCTTGAGGTCCCTCAAATCCATGCCACACAGCTCACTGTGGGTTTCAAGGCTGTACGACATCGCCCGGATCCTGTTAGGGGCCTCCCTGGCGCCAACCCTGCCGGTCGAGGTCCCGTCAAAGGGGACTCCCAGGAAAACAACCTCCGCGCCGCTGAGGCCGTAGTTGTTGCACCAGAATGTCAGTGGATCCTCAACGTACAACTCGCTCATAATACTAGAATAAGGCGGGATTTTAAAAATACAATATATTTATAAGTATTCGTGCAAGTATTTACATAATTTTGTTCGGTGATTTGCTATGCTTGAGTATGAAGTAGCGGTAGAAGAGGGCGTTGATGTTTCTCTTGCTGGAGACGATGTAAAGGTAGCGGGGCCCAGGGGGAAGCTGCACAGGGTATTCAGCCATCATGAGATCAAACTCAAGGTGCTTGACGGTAAGATAGTGATATCCTCAGAGTCTAAAAGAAGGAAGGTGAAGGCCCTGATGGGGACGTGGAAAGCCCATTTCAGGAACATGATGACAGGCGTAAGCAAGGGTTTTGAGTGCACCCTCAAGCTGGTTTACGCCCACTTTCCTGTCAAGCTCGAAGTGCAGGATAACAAACTTTTGATAAAAAATTTCCTTGGGGGGCGTTCTTCAAGGGTTGCCAAGATGCTGGACGGCGTGGAAATCAAAATAGAAGGTGACACTGTGCGTCTTTCCGGCATAGACAAGGAAAATGTTGGCCAGACTGCCGCCAACATAGAGCACGCCACCAAGGTTAAGGGATACGACAGAAGGGTTTTCCAGGACGGGATATTCATAACACAGAAGCCCGCTCCACTAGGTGGTGGTTGATATGCCAGCTGAAAAGAGATTGGCAAAACTGCTCAGGATCAGGAAAAAGATGAAGAAGAAGAAACCGGAATTCAAGCGGCAGGAAGGCTACAGATACAAGAGACTCAAGGGTGCGTGGAGGAAGCCCAGGGGCAGGCATTCCAAGCTCAGAAAATCCGAAAAGGCCCGGGGCAAAAAGCCTAGCGTAGGTTACAGGTCCCCCGCCGCCGTCAGAGGGCTGACCAAACAAGGCTACAAGCCCGTTCTTGTCTCAAATAAGCATGATCTGGGAAAGATGGACCGTGAAAAGGAGGCCATTGTGATAAGTTCGGATGTCGGGAAAAAGAAAAAAATGGAAATCATACTCGAAGCCGAGAAGATGCAAATAAAAATACTCAATGCTTATAAATTTAAGCTTCCGAATCCAAAATAAGTTAATATATAACTCCATCCCTTAAGGGTTTGTTATGTTTACTGAAAGATGCCCGCTTTGCGGGACGCATGGCAAGTTGTGGAACAAGCAACCTGAGGTATGGCAGTGCCCTAACTGTAGCAGCATATTTTCAAGATTCGGCGTTGTTCTGGAGTCTGAAAAGGAAATGGAAGACTTCTGGAGCTAGATTGGAGCTGGATGATAATTTATTATTCATTTCCAGGCTATTTATCATAATGAGCAAAAGGAATGGAAGAGAACTCGTCTATTCGCTTCTGAAAAAAGTCCCTAAAAACAAAGTCACCACCTACGCAGAACTGGCAAGAGTGGCCGGGACGCATCCGAGAGCCGTTGCCGTTTTTATGCTTACGAACAAAGACCCTGCTAAAATTCCCTGCTTCAGGGTCGTGCGTTCGGATGGTGAAATCGGCGGCTATTCCGCTCCAGGAGGTGTCAAGAAGAAAATCGAGTTGCTGAAGATGAACGGCATAGAAATTGCCAAAGGAAAGATAAACATGAAGAAATATTTGCACAGGTTCTAAGAAATTCACTTCGTCGTCACGATCGGCTCTTAGAAACAGGCAAACGATGCCTACATTTTCTCCATGACCCAGTTGATGAATCTCCTGGCCTGTATTACCATTTTTCTGGCGTCTGGCTCCTTGACGAACCTTTCCGTATAGCCGCTCTCGCTTCTGTCATCGAAAACCCCTGCAATTACAGATTTTTTAGAGGTATCAGAGATTATCCTCGCTGCCTGCAGATGCAGACTCACAGCTTCTCTGTGATCTTTCGACGCACGTCTTCCTAGAAAATGGACACAGAAGGCATCATTTGCTAAAAATATGGATTGGGTGGCATTGAATGTTGCTGCATCAAACTTTTTCTCTTCCAAAGCCTTCAGGGATGTCTCATAAAATTCTTCGGCTTTTTGCAGATACCCCTTAGCTGCTTGCCTGTTAACTTCTTTTACCATACGCCAATACCTCCAAATCCTTACCAAATAATTTTCTTCCCTCTGCGATAATATTAATAATAAATCTGTCATTCTTTTTTGCCTTTCTTTTTAACTCATCTTCACTAAGGACGATGGTTGAAAAATGAATGTCGTACTTTTCCAGTAATTTGCCTTCTGTTTCAACAACTTTGTCTTTAATCTTAGATTTACTTTTTTTGCATACCACAAGAATGTCTATATCAGTTGGCAATTCCTTGCCCCTTGCAAAGGATCCAAAAAGGGTTATGTTGCTTGTGTTGCTTGATTTGATATGAAAAACATAGTCCTTTAGCAACTTCTTATAAAACTCAAGTTCGGCTGTTATTGTTTTATTGGCAACTCTAGCAAAGTAATTGCTTTCGTTTATTCTGTACAGCCTTGTTTTTCCTATTTTTCGAACAGAAAGTACTCTCAACTCGACAAGGTCCTTTATGGCTTCATGAATAGTGGAAAGTGACATGCCTGTATATTCACTCATCTCTGACAGCTGCATTTCCTTTTTGCCAGATAAACTCTTTAAAATCTTTATCTTGGCCTTTGAACCCAAAATTTTTTCCAGTCGCATATAAAAAAACTAGTCTGCATGATTTATAAATCTTTCGGTTTTCCGAAAATTAATTTCGGTTTTACGAAAAATGGTATCTACTTCGTTGTCACGATCGGCGGGTCAGCGACAATAATGGTGTGCTCTGCCTGGGCGATTTTCCTGCCTTCCATGTCCTTGAGAACCGGATACGACCGGATGGCATTGACCCTCTCCAGTTCAAGAATCGCCATTTTGATTCTGATGGGTGTTACGTATTTCACCAGCCACCTCTTTGCAAAAGGCAGGCCGCCAAAATCATTTTCAGCGAGCTGCAGTATCTTTCTCGCTTCCATGGATCTTACCGGTTTTCTCTGGACGAACTGAAAAATCTCAACGGGTTCCGAATCGTCCACCCGGCCGGGCGTCTCGCAGACGAAAGGCTCCAAGGCAATGACGTCTCCCTCACGTAAAACATAATTGTTGCTGTTTGGTATATTGGGTATGGATATCCCGCCGTGGAACTGATACCGGCCAATGCTGTGTCCCGTCAGGTTCACGATCGGTCCGAAACCTGTATCTTTTATGGCCTTGCTTATAGCCGAACTCACGTCGGAAACGCGCGCCTCCGGCTTGATGGCGTCTATGCCTGCCTGCAAGGCTTTTTGGCTGGCCGGAATCAAGGGACTAGGCTCAGAACACCAACTGAATGCCATATCGGCTATGTAGCCGTCTATGTGAGCACCAATGTCAATCTTGACAAGGTCACCTAGGCCGATAGTCCTGGTGTCATTAATCTGAGGGGTATAATGTGCCGCGATTTCGTTTATGCTGATGTTGGCAGGAAAGGCCAGTTTGGCTCCGCTGTCAAGTATCTTCTTTTCAATCCCCTCGGCTATGTCAAGCAGCCGGGCCCCGATCCTGATTTTCGTCAGCGTACCTTCCCGGATTTTAGCAATTATTTTGCCAGCTTCCACGTACTTGCTGATTTCTTCGTCAGTGAGCATAAGATTATATGTTGTTTCTTTATTAAAATTCCTATTCCAAGAACTCCGCAGTGTCTATGATGCCGTCGCCGTCCATGTCGTAGCCCTTGACTACCCTGGCTTTTACAGATTTGTCCCACTTGTTTCCCTTAAAAACATCAGGCAGGCGGTTGACCAGTGCCAGCACAGCCGCCCTGGTGCCCGGGAATCTCTTGCCTGCCAGAACAAGGATCTTTGCCTTGTGGTTTCTTGGATTCTCTATTACGTTTATGATGCCGCAGTCTTCCGCGGTATACGTCTTTTTGCTCAGCGTCGACACGATATTCTTGTCATGGCTGGCGTCTATGTATATAGGCAACTTTTTGTTGACCCTTCTGGTGATCATGTTCACCGTTGGCCCGCCTATGAGCACCATGTTCCCCCTCATCTCCTTTTCCCTCACCTCTATGTCCAGCCTGTAGTTTGGCAGGTTCTCACCGCTGGTGAAAGCCCCCAGGAACAAGGCGAAATCTATCGCGCAGCAGGCGTCGCTTGCCCTCGCCTTCCAGGGTCCATGGGGATCAGGGGATCCCACCACAATCGTGGCGTTTAGCCTCCCCTCTTGCACGAAAGGTGTAAGCAGCCCGGATTTGACTGGTGATTTGATGCTCAGGCGGCTGAAAGAAACATTGTCAGGCGCGAGAGCTAACGCGCTCTGCTCGGCCTGGTAGAACCTGGCAACAGCTCCATGTCTCTGTTCGGTCCTGATCTCCCGAATAATGCCTTCACGCTTAAACTTCTTTATGTAGTAATAGACTCTCTGTTCATGGACACCAAGGAGCTTGGCGATGTCCATAGGACAACCAGGCTCATTTAAAATCTTGAATATCCGCCACCCCAGCGGCGATGATAATGCCTTCAACTGGCTGGGTTCGTTGAAAAGCATGACTGGGGCTATTTCGTTGCCCCCGTTGCTCTTTAGCAGGAAGTACTTTGACATAAAACCATTACTAATTTTCTTTTAATATAAAAAATTTATTCTCAGTAATATTTAAAAGCATTTCCCCAAAATTCGGTGAAAACCGATGCCCGTTACAATATTTTCCTCAATAAAGGCTTTAAATAGTCTATGCAATTTCTATATTTATCTTTAAGAGTGGTATCAATGTGCGGCATTATAGGTTATATAGGGGCCCGGCAGGCTGCCCCGATACTGGTCAGGGGAATCAAAAGGCTGGAATACAGGGGCTATGACTCTGTCGGCATAGCTGTGGTAAACGGCGGCATAGATCTGAAAAAGGAAGCGGGAATGATAGACCATGTCAATGCTACCCACCACTTTGACCAAATGCAAGGCACGTTAGGAATCGCCCATACCAGATGGGCAACCCACGGAGAGCCAAGCAGCAGGAATGCCCACCCGCACACGGACTGCACAGGTGATATAGCCGTTGTGCATAATGGCATAATAGAGAACCACACCAGTCTCAGAAAATTGCTGGAAAGTGAGGGCCATACCATGGCTTCTGATACTGATTCTGAGGTTATCGCCCATCTGATAGAAAAGTTCTATGAGGGTAATCTGGAAAGCGCGGTCAGGAAGGGCCTGCTGCAAATACAGGGGACATACGGGCTGGCCGTGGTGCACAAGAACGAGAAGAAGATAGTCGTAGCCAGAAACGGTTCCCCCCTGATTATCGGGACGGGAGGGGATGAGGCCTTTGCAGCTTCCGATGCCTCGGCGATACTGGAGCACACGAAGAAGATGATATACCTGGACGACAGGGAGATTGCGGTGATAGGCCCAGGGACCGTGCTTGTAAGGAATATGGAAGACAAAAAGATAGACAAGAACCTGCAAGAAATCGGGTGGAACCTGGGTCAGATAGAGAAGGGCGGATTCAAGCACTTCATGCTAAAGGAGATCTTCGAGCAGCCGGAATCCCTCAAAAATACCACGAGGGGCAGGCTGACCAGTAAGATAAAGCTCAGCGTCAATAGAAAAATCGAGGAATGCGAACGGATAATAATAGTCGCATGCGGGACGAGCTGGCACGCCGCATTAATAGGCAGATATTTGCTGGAGGACATCGCAAATGTGCCCACGCAAGTCGACTATGCGTCGGAATTCAGGTACAGGAATCCCATGGTTTCTTCCAAAGATCTCGTCGTTCTCATCTCGCAGTCAGGAGAAACCGCGGACACGCTGGCAGCCTTGAGGGAAGCGAAGAAAAGGGGGGCAAAAACATTAGGCATTATCAACGTCGTGGGTTCAACGATCGCCAAGGAAGCCGATTTCGGCATATACCTGCATGCAGGTCCCGAGATAGGAGTTGCCTCGACGAAGGCGTTCACGAGCCAGCTGGTCTCCTTGTGCATGCTGGCTATGCACCTGAAACAGAAGAAGTCGGGGGAGATTGATGAAGAATTCATTAACGAATTGCGCACAATCCCTGACAAAATCGAATCTGTGCTGCAGCGTAGCGAAAAGATAAAGGCGATAGCAAAGGATGTTTATGAACACAAGAATTTCTTGTATCTGGGCAGGGGCATAAACTTCCCCGTGGCCCTGGAGGGCGCGCTCAAGCTGAAGGAAATATCGTACATACATGCCGAGGGTTATCCAGCGGCCGAGATGAAGCACGGGCCGATTGCGCTCATAGACAAGAACATGCCTGTCGTCTTCATAGCCAACAAGGGCAAGGGCTATGGTAAGATATTATCAAACATGGAAGAGGTCAAGGCAAGGCACGGAAAAATAATCGCGATAGCGACAGAAGGCGATGATGATATAAAAAGACTGGCGGACTGGGTCATTCACGTCCCGCATACCTTGGATAATCTTGCCCCAATAATCAACGCAATCCCATTGCAACTGATGGCCTATTACATGGCCGATATGAAGGGCCTGGACGTTGACAAGCCAAGGAACCTGGCGAAATCCGTGACAGTGGAGTGATCATATGCATGAATTTGAATTAAAATCAGAGGTGATGAAATGGTAGTGAGAGTAGCTATAAACGGGTACGGTACAGTTGGGAAAAGAGTGGCAGACGCCGTTTCACTGCAAGATGACATGAGGGTGGTCGGAGTGGTGAAGACAAGACCAAGCTTCGAAGCCGTTAACGCTATCAAACTAGGATATCCGTTGTATGTCAATACCAAGGAAAACAAAAAGGCATTTGATGAAGCTGGCATTAAAGTTGAAGGAACGGTCGCCGACCTGCTGGAAAACGCAGACATAGTGGTGGACGCGACCCCCGACGGCGTGGGCATAGAGAACAGGAAAAATCTATACGAGCCAAGAAAGATAAAAGCCATATTCCAGGGCGGTGAAGAGGCGGAAGTTGCCCAAGTGTCATTCAATGCGACATCGAACTACGAGAAGGCCTACGGCAAGTATTACGTCAGAGTGGTTTCGTGCAACACAACCGGGCTGTGCAGGACCCTCGGCGCCATCGACAGGGAATTCGACACGCAAAAAGTCAGGGCTGTTCTGATAAGAAGGGGACCAGACCCTGCGAACATAAAGAAGGGGCCTGTCAATGCAATAGTCCCTGACCCTGTAACGGTCCCTTCGCATCACGGCCCGGACGTGAACACGGTATTGCCGGACCTTAACATAACCACGGTTGCCATCAAAGTGCCTACTACCCTGATGCACATACACACGATCAACGCCAATCTGAACAACGGTACCAGCGAAGATGAGATCATCGACCTGTTAAGCAAAACGCCCAGGGTGCTGCTGGTGAAGGCAAGGGACGGCTTTAAATCCACAGCCCATATAATGGAATGGGCAAGGGAGCTGAACAGGAAGAGGTCAGACCTCAACGAGATAGCTGTCTGGGAGGAAAGCGTTCATGTCAATGACGGCGAGGTGTTCTACATGCAGGCTATTCATCAGGAGAGCGACATCGTACCCGAAAATGTGGACGCCATCAGAGCCGTGCTGAGACTCGAAAGCGATCCAATGAAAAGCGTACAGAAAACCGACAGTAGCTTGGGCCTCAAGCCTTGGTGGAAGTATTCATAAAGTTTGTTTTCATTATGCAAGCGCTGATTTTGGCTGCCGGCAAGGGAGAGAGGCTGAGGCCGCTCACGGAGACCAGGCCAAAGGTAATGCTGCCGGTGGCTAACAAACCTATTTTGCAGCATAATCTGGAACAGCTGTCCGGGATTGCAGAAGAGATAATAATAGTTGTCGGGTACAAAGCCGGGACGATAAGAAAACATTTCGGCTCCAGTTTTGGCGGCACCAAGATAAGATACGTCACGCAGACGGAGCAGCTCGGGACAGGCCATGCAATCCGGCAGGCAGAGAAATTCCTGCGTGACAGGTTTCTGGTCCTGATGGGGGACAACCTGTACAGCAGGCACGATATCGAGCTGTGCATGCATCATGACCTGTGTATCCTGGTGAAGCCCGTCGAAAATCCCAGCATTTTCGGTGTCTGTATGGTGAGCAACGGATTACTGACCGATATCGTTGAGAAGCCGAAAACCCCCGTTTCCAAACTTGCCAACGCCGGTCTTTACGTTCTTGACAAAAGAATATTCGAGCATAAACCAAACTTGACAGCCAGGGGCGAATACGAGATAGTTGACTCGATAAAAGAGGTATGCAGGCTTGCGCCAATGCACGCAATCGAGGCCGCCGATTTTGACTATATAACGTACCCTTGGGACCTGCTCAGGGTTAACGAGAGCGTGCTTAAGAAGTCCGGGTCCGTGATAGACAAGGGCGCGAAAATAAGCAAGGATACGAGGATATCTGACCCTGTCGCAATAGGCAAGGGCGCGGAACTGAAAAACTGCGTGATCCGGCCTTACACCTGCATAGGTGATTCTGCTGTCATAGGAAATTTTGTTGAGATCAAGAATTCTATCATAATGGAGAATACGAAGATACCACATCTTTCCTACGTCGGGGATTCCGTGATAGGTTCAAACTGCAATTTCGGCGCCGGGACAAAGATCGCGAACCTGAGGTTTGATGACAAACCCGTTAAGACGAGGGTAAAGGGGCGGGTTGTTGATTCGGGCATGCGTAAGCTTGGCTGCATGATGGGAGACAACGTCAAGACAGGGATAAACGTTTCGATAATGCCGGGGGCCATGATCCCGCCTGGTTCGTATATAAATCCCGGCTCCGTCTTTAAATGATGATAAGGGCGTTCATTTTTGATTACGGCGGAGTGTTTACCATCCAGCCAGGCCCTGTATACGTGCAGATATCCCGGGTCTTTGGAGTCAGCCTAGAAGAAGCAAGGAAAAAATCCCGGGAGCACATACACGCCCTGCAAAAAGGAGAAATCACGGAAACGAAATTCTGGAAACTGTTTCTCAACAGCTTCGGCTCGAAGCCCCGTGGCTCCCTTGACTTCGTGTTCGGCAATTATTCAGACTACTTAGAACCGAATAAAAGGATGGTGAAAATAGTGAAAGGTCTGAAAAAACGCGGATACATAACGGCCCTCATCTCCAACACGATAGAGCCCCATGCGGAGTTCAACAAATCGGGGGGGAACTACGACCTTTTCTCCCCTCTTATTTTATCATGCGAGGTAGGAATGAGAAAGCCGGAGCCTGAGATATTCGAGCTCGCGCTCAAAAAAATCGGTAAACCGCCGGGAGAGTGCGTTTTCATAGACGATGAACCAGAAAACCTGGGTCCTGCAAAAGAGCTTGGCATGAAAGCCATACACTTCAAATCCCAGAGACAGCTTATAAAAGAGCTTTCAGCGCTGGGTATAGAAATCTAACGAACTTAAAACAAATTTAAACCTTGAGATACAACAAAATAGTATGGCTGATGCTCTGACAGGCCTCAACGCTTTTTTGGAAAATCTGCAGCTTAACTTCGGGAATCCGATAGGACTTGCGACCAACCTCATCCTCTCCACCATAGTCGGCGGCATCGTTATACTGGTGGTGGTCGAGATCCTCGCCAAGAAGTTTTCGGAAGAGGTGAACCCCATGCACGCGTTCCTGATCGTTCTGGTGATTTCCCTCATCAACATTTTCGGGATAGTGCCCATTCTGGGCTCCTTCCTTGCCATAATTCCCTTTGCAGGCGTGCTGATAATGCTGCTCCCGGTATTGGTCTGGATAGTGCTTGTGAAAGTTTTCTTCCGGGACATGGAGATGCTGCACATACTTATAATAAGCGTGTTGTGCTATTTTCTGAGCATATACGTGATACCATCGCTTGTGGCAATCGTATCCGGTTTCATACCATTGTGAATCATTTTATAACGCCTTGCAGATGCGTAATTTCCGCGTTCTTTATCTTAACATTCACTCTTTTCCCCAGCAAATCTGGCTTGCTCTCGATCAAAACAGGCTTGTAGGCAAAATTTCTTCCAACAAACTGTCTCTCTTTTTTGCCTTTTTCAGTTACCAGAATTGGTCCCTGCCAGTCTATCCATTCCTTATTCCTCTCCAGCGCTATTCCTCTTACGATTTTCGACAACTCAGCGGACCTTTCCTTTATCGTCCTGTTGTCTACGGGTGGCATAGCTGCAGCATCCGTACCCGGCCTGGCCCCGAATTTGGCTACGTTGACTATGTCCGGCTTTATTTTTTCGATTATTTTTTTGGTTTCCTCAAAATCAAGGTCTGTTTCACCTGGGAATCCGACGATAATGTCGGTGGATAAGGTAATGGATGGAATCGATTTCCTGAATTTTGATACAATTTTTTCGAAATCCGAGGCCTTATACCCCCTTTTCATAGCTTTCAGCACACTGCCCGAACCCGACTGCACCGGCAGGTGGAGAAACTTGTAGACATGCTTGCTTTTGTAGGTGTTTATCAGGTCGTCCGTTATTTTAATGACATTACCGGGGTTCATCATACCGATTCTAATCTTAAAATCCCCCTTTATTTTGCAAATTCTGTCAACCAACCCTGGCAACCTAGACTCAGCGTAAAAATAGGCCGCGTTGTCCTGGGACGTCAGCCATATCTCCCTGCACCCTTCCTTGAGCGCATTGGCAACATCTTTCACTATATCGGCAGGCGAATAGCAATGGAGCATGCCTTTTGCCAGCCTGACGCAGCAATAGGCGCAGTTCCCATTGCAGCCCTGGGAAAGCTCCGTGATTCCGATAAGTCTGTTTTTCCTGGCTCTCGGATTGCCTGGTTTTTTCTCCTTGGTCTTCCCGGTGAAGATGACCCTTTCGCCTGTTGCCGTTCTTTTCGCGGCTTCGACTATCCTGGTAATGTTATGGGTGCTGACCATGCTGGCGCCTGGGGCTATGGAATTCAAGTCCCTGTCCATCACCTCCGGCATGCATCCGGCTATGATCAGCTTCTTCTCCGGATGTAGCAGCACGATTTCCGAGATCCTGTGCCTGATCTTCTGCTCCGTCGGCGTCTTAACGAAGCACGTGTTTATTATCACAAAATCGCTATCTTCCATTGTATCTACCAGTTCGAATCCCGCCTCTGCCAGCAAGCCTCCCATTATCTCTGATTCCGCCTGGTTCGCTGAACAGCCATAGGTTTCCATGTATATCCTCAGGCTTCTCTTCATGCTTCTTCTTAACGACAGCGGTTTTTTTAAGCTTTTGGCTACAATAAAACTGAAATATGGATGAAATATATCGGAAAGTATCAAAATATACACTCCATAACCGAAATCTTTATAAATACATATATTTACCATTAATAAGTAACAAATTGGTGATAAAATGGTTAATTGGAAGAAAGTTGGTTTGGTAGCCGGTGTTACGGCCGCTATTGGTGCCTATCCCGTGACCAAAGGGGTGCAGGCAGCATACAGGGTGATTGATGCCTATCGGAATGCCGCGAATAGGGTTGATACAGCCCAGCGTTTGCCTTTTGATGTTCCTGAGGATGGCAGCGTTGGGCTTCGAAACTGTGCCGAGGCTGAAGGTATGAATTCCAGGATGGAGAGATGGGCGTATTTGAACAGGGCTAATCGGGGAATGATTGGTGCAGGGTGGCAGTCCGATTCTGAGGGAAACATGTGGCGTCCGGTAAAGAGATGGGATTCTGAGGCTGGTAAAGAATATACTGCACCTGAAACTATAGACTTCGATGAATGGCACGGAGGCCTTCCGAAAGGTAGAAAGGTCAACCTGCCTGACGTGAACGGTGATGGTTACGTCGGTTCCTTGGGTGGCTTGAATGACTACAGGAACCAGAGCAAAGGGAAAATGAAGGTCGCGCAAAGAAGCGAACTCGGAACTGTGATGAGGGCTCATGGAGGGAGAAGGTAGTTCGCTTTCTCTCCTCAACCAGTTTTTTCTATTACCAAAAGGCCGCTGTTGGTCTTGTCATCCCATTCTGTCCTTGTTTTCAGAATCCTCAACGGCTTCTTGAACATTGGACAATCGATGACAAGCGTCTCAAACTCGCCGCCTTCTCCTGTCAGGTGGAACCTGTATTTTTCGCTCAGGCGCTTCAGTTCCCTGAAATTCTGCTTGTCGATCACTTTTCCCAGCCAGCGCTTATCCAAGCCCTCGCAGGCAACGGCTGTTATCATCACCCTGAAGCCACTGTCAAGGCACATCTCCCACAGCCCAAGAGGGTCTTTGTGCCACAGCGGAGCGGAAGACCTGAGTTTTAGTTTTCCGCAAATCTTATCGATTCTGGACTTTTGATATTCAGAAGCGACGGCGCCGCTGACGACGCAGTCGATTTCTTTTTTAATGGACCCAAGGACCTGTTCAAGGTCGAGCAGTTCTAGTTCCTTTTTTCCGGCCGTGACCTTTGTTACTATCGGGATTCCCATCGATTTGGCCTGCACCATGGTCAGCTCGATATTCGGGTGATGGAACATGTAGGATTCGCTGCTCCGGGGAAAAACAGAAACCAGGAATTTTATTTCGAAACCATGCTGCAAGACCTCACATAGAGCAAGAGTCGAGTCTTTCCCCCCCGAGAACAGAACAGCAGCTTTCATAAAATTAATTGGCAGGGAATAAATATATTGAAAAGATATTGAAAAGACGGGATTGGGCTCAGTGCTGGTACCTTTTCAGGCGGGTTCTCAGAGGTGCTTGCCTTTTTGTGTTGGGGCCGTGAAAGCCAAGGCCAGCCCGCCATCTAACCGCAACAGCTATGTTAGGTGCATGCATAGCTTTATCATATGCATAACCGGCTACATTACCGGCTTTGCTGCAGTCGCCTGCATATCCACCTCTTCCTTGCGTAAATGGTCCGCTGTAAAACGACATATGGCTCATCTGAACAGGTTAAAGAGGATAAACTTTATAATATTGCTCCTTAATAGTGGGAAAGTGGGGATATATGAAATTCGCAGGACAGTCTCAAAGACGAAGATGGTATAATTTCCTTTGAGGTTGGAAAGGACCATGTGCTCCATTGCCGCCATTATTACCAGGCCTATATACTTGCCCATAAGTTGTTATAGCAACTAAATCTTTGGCAGTTCTACCCAATAAACGCATTTTTGTAGGGTTTCCAGTCTGACCACAAGGTGTTCCTGAAAGGTTTATGCTTCTTTGCATTATTCTCACCTGAACTACCCGCCACTTAAGTGGCGGGGGTCCAGATGGCCTAGCCAGCCGCAAATTCTATCAGGTGCTTCTGCTTGCCCGTGCTGACCTTCCAGTGCTTGTGCTGCGAATGCTCGACGTAGTGGCT
>Ga0315533_1000390_pt1 | contig 39170 bp, 47 predicted proteins | sample SalMarSW160130MG_FD_203081 | JGI IMG/M metagenome (GOLD analysis project Ga0315533, IMG submission 203081) | Salt marsh sediment microbial communities from the Plum Island Ecosystem LTER, Massachusetts, United States - Salt Marsh Sediment SW1601-30 ...
AACTGGAATGTCTCCCCTTTCAAGGATAGTTCTGCCTTCATTTACTTCATCGCCGCCCATCCATGAAGCCAAGACAATCTTTTTGCTATTTTTTGCCAGCATGAGAATCTCATCTGCGACAGCAGAGGAATCTGTCATCGATTGTGGGGTGAGGACTACAAGAACTCCGTCTATATTACAGTCTTCTAATACAATACCTACAGCATTCCTATACCTTTCAGGGCTCGCATCTCCCAATAAATCAACGGGGTTTGATCTGCTCCAAGAGCCTGGCAAGGAATTGTCGAGCTTTTTTATGCTTTTTTCAGATAATTTTGCCAACTCCCCCCCGTTTTCAGTAAGGTAATCCGTTGCGATAACTCCAGGGCCTCCAGCATTTGTTACTATTGCAAGCCTGTTCCCTGATGGTCTGTTCTGTTTGGCGAGCGTTTCAGCGCAGTCAAACAATTCCCCGATTGTGTTAACCCTAATTAATCCGGCTCTTTTGAATGCAGCATCGAAAACGGCATCATTGCCCGTAAGACTCCCTGTATGAGACATTACAGCTTTGGAACCATCGGAAGTTTTTCCAGCCTTTAATACTACTATTGGTTTAGTTCTTGCAAAAGCCCTCGCAGCACTTAGGAACCTGCGGGCGTCATTAAGGGATTCCATATAAATCAGAATGCTTGATGTTTCTGGATCGTTACCGAAGTAATCTATCAGGTCATGAAATCCTATATCCACCATTGACCCGACAGAGACGAAACAACTGAAGCCAACATTTTGCTGTACTGCCCAATCAATAACGGCTGCACCGAGGGCACCGCTTTGGGATATAAATGCAATTCTGCCTGGTTGTGGCCTTTTTTTTGAAAAGCTTGCATTGAGGTTGGCAGAAAGCCTTATGAAGCCCAAGCAATTTGGCCCAAGGATTCTCATGCCGTACTTTATCCCACTCTTTTTTATTTCATTAAACATAACCTGCCCCCTTTCCCCAGCTTCTTTGAAACCGGAAGAGAGGATTACGACACCACTGACTCCTGCACTACCGCATTCCTCGACTATTTTAGGCACAGTATTCGCAGGTGTTGCGATAATCGCAAGATCTATTTTGTCTGGTATTTTTCCTACAGAGGGGAAACACTTGACACCCTGAACGCTGCTTCTCTTTGGATTTACTGGATACACTATCCCTTTGAAATCGCTACCGATTAGGTTGTTCAGAGCACCATAGCCAACGCTACTTTTTTTGTTAGTGGCTCCGATGACTGCTATAGTTTCTGGTTTGAAGAGAATATCAAGATTATCTGCTTTCATTTTTCACCTCTCAGGCACCACCTTTACGCCGATGCCTTCCAGGTGCTCCTTGAATATATGCAACGCCCTCTGAATCGATTCCACGTCCCTGGCGCCAGCGCAGACTATTCTCCCTGATGTAAACAGCAAGAAGGCTACCCTCGGCTCTTTGATCCTGTAGACAAGCCCAGGGAATGATTCGGATTCGAACTCGGAATTTTCTAATGAAACTGCTATTTTCTCCAAATTCAGATTGCCCTCGATTTTAGAGCAGGCCACTATGTTTTCCACCTTCGTGTCAAATTTATCCGGTATCGCTATCCCGGCTTCTCCTATTCTATTCACTATCTTATGCATTGCTATATCAAGCTCTTCAAGAGACTTTGTGCCTGTGCAGACGATTTTACCTTGCGGAAAAATCAGTGCGGCTGCCTTCGGGTCCTTCATCCTGTAGATCAGGCCCGGGAACTTTTCAGGATGCCACTCGGTATTTTCCACCTTTTCAAGAAGTGTGTCCAATAGAACAGTCTTGTCAAGAGCTGTAAAGGCAACGATATTCTGAACTTTGAGGTTGAACTCGTTCTTCATGTGCATATTTGACCATGAATCACCATAAAGATATCGTTTCTTAGCTTGCATTGCCCCGAATCTTATTGCAACATTAAATTGCAAGTGTTAATTGAACGAAAAACCGACACCCCTAACTTACTTCTAACATTGGGATTATCCGGAGTTCTGCATGTCATAACATCAGCGTTTTTTCATTTCACCCCAGTGTCGCAAGGAAGCCCACATGCTTTAGCTGCGGGTAGTTTACTAACCACTCTCAAATCCCCTGGCCTGCATGGCAAGCGCCATGTGCTCCGATCTGTCCAGGGTCTTGGCGAACAGGGGAACAAGAACCGGGAAGTATGTCCTGAATATGTTGGGAGACCTGAAGTTCAGCCCCCTGGATTTTTGCGCATTCAATATCTTTTCTGTTAGCTCGGTCACCTGCGGTATGAGCGCCAGGGTCAGGACCAGGACCTGGGATATAGAGCGGGGCATGAAGTCGAATGCCTTACCCAGCCCGCTGACGCTGGTTGTCTGCACGAAAAGAAAAACCAGTGTCATGAGAACGAAAAGTCTTAACGCGTACAGCACCCCGAATTGAAAGCCTGCTATGCTACCAGAAAGGCCGGAAAAGGTGAAGGTGTTAAGCAGGATGACTATTATGAAAATAAAGAAAAGCGGCTTTATCCATTTGACAAAATTTTCCTGAGCGCCAAAAACGAAAATAAGAATTAATACAGAGACAGCCAAAATGCATATGAATATGAAGTTCGTAAAAAACAACATCGTGCTGCTGAGCAGAATCAGTGACAGAAGCTTAATCTTCGGGTTCATTTTTTATACACCTCTGGTACCTTGACACCCAATTTTTCCAGCAATTTTTTATCAGAAAAGACCTGTTCGGCAGGGCCGTATTTTGCTATTCTCCCGTTTTCAAGCAGGACTACCTTGTTCGCGTAGGCATCAAGCAAGTCCGTGTTGTGCTCTATGACTATCACCGTCTTGCCTTCTTTGTTCAGCCGTTCCAGTATCCGGTAAATGTTCATGGTGCTCCTGTAATCAAGCTGGGAGGTTGGCTCGTCCAGGACTATGATGTCCGGCTCCATGGCAAGCACGGATGCTATGCACAGCTTTTGTTTCTGTCCCTGGGAAATCTTGTGGGGCTCCGTTTCCTCATAGCCTTCCAGGCCAACCATCTTGATCGATTCCCTTACCCTTTTTTCTATGTTTTCCATTTTGAGGTTAAGCAGACCGAATGATATCTCCTCCCGGACGGACAGGCTGAACAACTGCCAGTCAGGGTCCTGAAATACAAGACCAACCCTTTTCGCAAGTTCCGGTATTTTGCTTTTCCTCGTGTCAAGGCCCGCTACTCTCACCGAACCTGAAAAGCGCCCCCTTATCGAATTTGGTATCAGGCCGTTGAAACAATAAGCAAGCGTTGTCTTACCGGAACCCGTGGAACCAGTTATGCCTACAAAATCAGCCTTTTCGATATCAAGTGAGATGTTCCTCAGGACGGTCTTTCCCGGGTAGCTGAAATTGAGATTTTTTATCTCTATTGCCATGTCGCGAACCTGTCCAGTTTAAACCTGAAAACCAGCAGCCACGCCACCAAAACTTCCAGCACACCCTGGATCGCGTTCATCCCGAACATAATCCACCAAGGGATGTGATTCATCGCCTCTGCCGTGGTCCAGCCCGTCCATATCGGAATGGCGAAGTGGTAATTCACTGGGATGACTATCGCGCCCCTCAACAGAACGGCTGCCACTATCGCCAAAACTAAAAGAGACGGCTTCCTGAAGTCTTTCAATTTCAATCTCGATATCTTTTGCATCACCAGCGGGACAAGGAACATGGGCATCGTTGCTAACCATTTCATCATCGCGCCGAGCCACGTGCTGGGCGCTATAAAAGTTATTATCAATGCGCCGACTATGGAAACCACGAAAGCGGATCTCCCTCCGTACAAAAAGTAAGCAATCATCCATGATATGGCAACAAGGTCTATCCACATCCCCCACGGGGACAACCAGCCTACATGCACAACCTGCAACGCAGCTGAAATCGCCGCCAAGGCAGCACATGCCGTGATTTCGTGGCTTTCCATCCCTAAAATTGTTTTGCTGTTATTTAAAATTTTGGTTTTCAAGCACATATCTAATCAACCTTTACCTCCACTTTAACCACATCCCCGTCCGATAGCTTTAATTTTTGCCTGAGATTGTGGGGCGAAACGATCTCGAGCACCTCGAAGCCGTAATGGCTGCGCTCAGGGATGAGCACGGCGCCTTTGATTCCCGCTATCTTGCACGGAAAGCATCTCACTGACCCGAATATCCTGTCGCCTTTTCTGAATCCGGGTATCTCCACTCCACGCATGGCGCACAGCTTCTCCTTGTGCTGGGTATCATCCATTGTGTTTAGCCTCATGTTTAGCGTTCCAGGATAGGGTTTAAATCCCAGCCTCGATTTTATCTTTTCGGCGTACTCCCTGATCCCCAGATAATATTTTGCGTCCAGCATGCCTGATGTCACTTTCCCACGCATGACCATTTTTCCGCTGGATTCTATTATCTCGTTCAGCTCGTTCCTCATCTCAAGCAACATTCTCCTGCCAATTGGGGTTATCTGGACCAGGTATCCTCTTATTCCATGTTTCCTGGATATTATTCCGTCATGTTCCAGCGTAATCAGCCATCTGCTTACGCTCTGCTGGGATACGCCCAGCTCGCTGCCCATGTGCGGGGTGGTGACAGTGATGTACCTGTTAATTGCGCCCCTCTTCCCAAGGTAGAGCAAAAGGCCCAGTGTTTCCATACTTTATACACAGTTTATATTAACACGCACTTAAATTTAAGTAAGATACCCATAATTTGGTATAAATTCCGACAGAATTCCGATAGAGCGGGATGTCCGTGAAACTTATATTTATTTATCTTTTTCTTTCGTTAATTAATTATGACCGTGTACTCGCATTCCAAGATATCCTGCTTTGAGAATTGCCCATTCAAGTACAAGCTGAAATACATCGAGAAGGTCAGGCCCGAAATCGAGCAGACAATCGAGGCCTTCATGGGTTCCCTGGTACACCACGTCATGGAGAAGCTGTACAGGGACTTGCGCTTTCACAAGCTGAACACCCTCGAGCAGCTGCTGGCTTTCTACAATGAGCAATGGGAGAAGAACTGGAACCCTGCTATCTTGCTGGTGAGAAGGGAGTACGGTCCGGAAAACTACAGGCTAATGGGTGAAAGCTACATCCAGAACTACTACAAAAAGCACCATCCCTTCGACACTACAAAAACCGTGGGGCTTGAACAGAGGATTCTGCTCGACCTGGACAATGACGGCAGATACATGCTGCAGGGATACATGGACAGGCTTGCATGCACCGATGGCGGTGCATACGAGATACACGATTACAAGACCAATTCCACCCTGCCCCTGAAAGAATATCTTGCCGAGGACAGGCAGCTTGCACTGTACGCCCTGGCGGTAACGAGGAGCTATCCCAATGCCGGAAAAATAAAGCTCGTCTGGCATTTTCTTTCCTTCAACCAGGACATAACATTGCAAAAAACAGAGCAGCAGCTTGAAAGGCTGAGACTTGAGACGATCGAGAATATCCGGCGAATAGAGTCGGCATCCGAGTTCCCGACACATGTCTCAAAATTGTGCGACTGGTGCGAGTTCAGGCCTATGTGCCCCGAATGGGGCCATGTAGCGAAGACGGAAGTCATGACCATCAACAGATTTTTGAGCGAGCCAGGGGTGAAGCTGGTGAACAGATATGCCGAATTGACGGAAAAGAAGAAGGCGGTGGAAGACGAGATGGAAAATGTAAAGGAAGCGTTGTTCAAATTCGCCAAGGAAAACAATGTGAGCATGGTGGCGGGCTCGGGATACAATGCCAAGATATGGAGGGCAGAGAAGCTGCGATTCCCGGGCAAGAATGACGCCAGCAGGCAGGAACTGGAAGACTTCATTAACAAGGCCGGCCTGTGGCGTGATGTCTCAAGCCTTGATACTTTTGTTTTATCCAAAAAGATGGAAAACCCGCCATGGCCAGCCGACTTGGTCAAGGCTGTGGAGAGATTCGGAAAGAGGGAAATGATCGAGCGGGTATACCTGAGGAAAAAGGACTAGGTGGGGAATAGCCTTGTCCCACCTGGGGCAGGTAATCCACTTTCTGGGCGCAAGCTTATAAGGGGATTCGGGCAATTCTAGCAATGAGACAATGCAGCGTCTGCAAAAGGAGCGGGGAGCACCTTGGCATATCCATAAAAACCGTCTGGTGCGAGCATGCCAAGGCATATATCTGCAAGGACTGCTGCATTAAGAACGGCGGCTGCAAGTGCCATTATTGGTCCGCGTGCTGGTTCAGCATTGCCTGATTAAAAATTATGTGCAATTGGGCAATTGATTGCTTATCGGACCGAAATATTTTTTCGAATTCTCTGCATACTTAAAAATAGACTTGACTCAAAATTCCGGCTCTTGCCTGCCCTAGCGGGCAAAGTCTACCTGTGCACGAGCACGTGCTCCGGGCAAAGGAGAAGCCAGTCCTGCTCGACGCCCACCAAGTCCCCGTTCTGCGCCAGGATTGTTCTCTTGAGCCTTTCAACGGCCCTCTTGAGTTCACTGAGGTCCTTCTCCTTCAGCGTCTTTATCTTGAGCATCACTATGCTCCCTTCCCGCAAGAAGCGAAGAACCTTTTCGGTGTCTCCGAATTCAGCTAGGTTCTCTATTCTTATTCCTATTTTTCCCTGGCTGGGGATAGGACCGGAACCTACAGCACCTCCAACACCGACCTCTATGTATTCCTCTTTTTCGCTAACCGGTTGGCTTCCGGATCTAAGACTCTTCCTCAATCTTTTCAGTACCATAATTACCTCCTTATAATCGCTGATTTAAAAATTTTTAAATATGACCTACTTCAGCGCCTCAAGTTTTGACACCGCGTCCCACAGCACGGTCCGGGTATAAACACTCAGATTGGGATCCGTCGAGACCTCATCCAGTATCGATACCGCCTCGGCTATCTTGACATTGTTCGCTTTGGGATTTTGCAATATATTAAACGCTTCCTCTACGCTGCTCTTGACGTTTTTCGGAACTCCTCTGTCGTTTATTATAGCATCAAGCAGGGAGATTACCTCGTCCGTTTCCCCCCCCATTTCAATCACCTGCTTTGGAAAGCTTTTCTCGCAGCTCGTCCAGCTTCTCTTTCAGCTTGCCTTCGCTTTTTTCCAGTGTTTTCATCCTGAGCGTTATCAACTCTCTCTTGGATTCAAGGTCACGCTTCGCTTCCGCCCTTTTGACCTTAACGAGGACAGGTCCTATTATCTTGTAGACATCCTCTTTGCTCGGGCGCGACAACTCTTCCAATGCCTTTCCCATCTCAATCATTTGCAGATTCAGGGCCTCTTTCTGCGTAGCCACCACCTGCAACTGCTGCTGGTAGGCCTGTGCCTGCATTATCAGCTGCTGAACCTGTTCTGAAACCATCTTTATCACACCGAATAAACCTTCTTGACCACCCTGGGCCTCTCCTTTTCCAAGATCCTGTAACCGCAGGACGGGCATATTATCTTCTTCGCTGTCGTGATATCAACTTTCACAGTCTTTCCACAGCAAACGCATTTGTACATGCCATCACCGGTAAATATGATTAATAAACTAGCTGGGCTTATAAGCTTTGCCAGCGAATCTGCGCCCGCAACTGCTACAGTACCAGATGCCTGCCGATTCCCTTTTGATCGTCTTTTTCAGGCAGCCAGGACAGGGCCACTTGGCCGCTTTGAGAGACTCCACCTTGGCAAAGTTGACGCCGATCTTTTTTCCGTACCTGGCGCCAAATCTTCCCGCGGCTCCGACTTTTTTGGTTTTCATATCGCTTACCCTATCCGCTAAAAAAATTATAAATTGATGGCAGGGGAGAGTTATGATATCAATTTTCTGATTTCCTTGCCTTTCAGCACGGCCAAATCCAGTGCGCTGCCTATATCCGCGATTGAGAGAGTTTCGCTGCCCCCCTTCTGCATCGCAACCACGTTGCCATCGTCCCTTGTTGTTATCGTCAGCCTTGCGCTCGCTGCGTCCTCCTCTTCCCTGTTGGCGTCGAGCAGCAGATAATCGCCTATCTTAGAGAACGTGCATGCAACAGGCTTGTATTTAACCGGCACTTTTTTCTTGCTCTTCTCCGTATGTATGACAGCACCGTCCTCATACTTGGGGAACACGGCCCGGTTCAGAGCTGTCGCTGCCGCTAGGGCAGCCGCATCTATCAGGTTGCCAAAATTGTCCAGTATGTTTATGTCCACGAACAGCATCCACACCTTTTCTCCCGGCTCTATGCACAGCTTGGACATATCCAATGTGGACGACTCCCGGATCCCCCGGTCCACCACCCTTGCCAGCTCAATGCTGTTCTCTCTCGGCGGTCCCGGTTCGAAATCAGGGCTCGAAATGGGTGAGAACTCCGCACCAGTCATCAACACCCCCTCGTCGGGCTTGTCGGAAAAAGGCGCACCAATGTCCAGCTTTACGCCGGCTATCACTTGCGTCTTCCCTAGCTGGACCAGAGCCGAGCCTTCCGCCTTCTCTATGGGCTTGGGGTCTATCACTATCTCCCTGATCTGGTCAAGGCGCCGGCCGTCCATTCTCAGGTTCTTTGATACCAGTTTCGATATGAAATTTTCCTGCAAGATCATTTCATCCACCTTTTCATTAAAGCTTCTTGCTGGAGCTTGTGTATCTCCTCGCATGCCTTGGTCGCGAGCTTTACCAACTCTTTTACGTCTTTTTTGGGCAGGCTGCCGTCGAACTGCAACAACGATATCTTGCCATCTCTCGGCAGGTAGGCAACGGGCAGGTCGCAATCGCTCTCGTCTTCTTCCTTGCCCGCCAGGTCCACCACGTATTTCCCGTTTATCTTCCCGACCGCTACCGCCGCAACCAGCCCCCTCATGGGAACGCCGGCGTCCGCAAGCGCAACGCTCGCGGCGTTTATGCCGGCCGTCCTTGTGCCGGAATCCGCCTGAATAATGTCTATGTAAACGTCTATTGCCGCCTTCGGATAGTCCTCAAGGAATATTGCTGGCTCGAGCGCATTCCGGACCACCATGCTTATCTCCTTGCTCCTTCTCGACGGTCCCGGCCTTGCCCTCTCATCCGTAGAGAATGGGGCCATCAAGTATCTGCATTTCAGGCAAGCCCTGCCGAATTCCTGCAACCTCCTTGGAAACATTTCCCTTGGACCGAAGACCCCGGCAACCGCAATCGTTCTGCCCATCCTGACCATGGCAGAACCGGTGGCGTTTTGCAGGACACCTGCCGTTATCTCCAATGGCCTCAAATCTTCCGGCTTTCTGCCGTCATTTCTTTTCATCTATAACACCTCTAGCAAGTATTTTTTCAACCTCGTTGGTAAGCCCCCCCATGTGAGACTTCTCTTCGATCAGCCTGATTATCTGGATTGCAAACGATTCTTTTTCCCCTTCTAACCACATCAGCCCGTTCTGACCTACCACTATCCTGCATCCGGTCTTCGTTTTTATCATGTCTATCATGGAACCGCTCTTTCCTATGATCCTGGGAACCTTGGCTGGGTTGACAGAAACCAACCGGCCGCCGCTGAACTTCCTGCATATCCTGTCGTACATGGAAATATGCACGGACATGCTTGAGTTGACCATCTTTATCTTGCCGTATATTATGTCACCGACGTCATAAATCCTTGATATGTCCGTCTTGCTGGAGTCTATGAAGCCCCTGACCCCTGACAATGGGAGATATGCCTGGTATGGGCATCTGATGTCGATTACCCAGCCGTTGCTTTGAACGTCGGTAACCTCGCCTATCACCATATCATCCCTGCTCGGCATGTACACGCCGTTGAGCGGTATTACGGACAACACCCTGCCCTCAACGATAACCAGCCCGAGCTTTTTTGCGTATATGCTGTCTCCATCCCTGAAGCAGTTCCTGCCGGGCAAGAACTCCATGCTCTCCACTATCTTATCGCCTGGCGTTACGAAGTCCCTTTCATGTTTAAGCAATTTCTCCATTTTTAGCACCAATCCTTATATCAGATGCAAAAGTATTTATAACAATCCTTATATCTTGTGTTCCTTAAGTATTTTAACTTCTACCGAGCCTCCGGTGAGCTTGTTCAGGCTGTCGTAGATTTCCGACTGCATCCCGGCTGGTATCTCGAGCAGCGCTATCCACGCGTCGCTCTTCCACTCCTCGTTCTTTACCGGAGCTATTTTCCGGACCTCGGAACTCGCCTTACCCGCGTGCTCGATCGGGACCCGGATGGCAATTTCGACGGACTCTAGGGATATGGGAATTATGGACTGTATCTTGGACAGCACATCATTCACCTGCTCCTTTGCCGACCTGAACGGATCAACGTTGACATGAACCTGCTCCATGGCGTTCAGTATCCTGTTTGGCGGGTGAGGGGTCTTGGTTTTTGGGTCCATGCCCTGCCTGGATATGATGTTCGCTATCTGCCTCTTTTTCTCCAGCACGAAATGCCTTCTCTGCTCGGTCGTGAGCTGCAGCTCGCCGTGCTTTATTATGCCCTTCGCGATTGTGAATATGTCGATGGTGTGGAAAACCCTTTGCAGATTTTCAGCAGGTACCCTCTCACCTTTCTTCGCGTCGCTGTATATCTCCTGCGCAGCCAGAACGTTCTCGATGCTGACATCCTCACCTTTTCTGAATCTCAGCGCAAGATCCGGATCGACCAGTATTTCAAAGGCAAGCCCGTCCCTTGATAGCCTTGCCAGAGTAGCTTGTTCCACAGAAACCATGATGTACACCTGTTACTTTAAAGAAATCTTTTAAGCGTAACTCTTGATATCTTCGGGTCCCAGTCTCTTGCATCTGTCAGCCTTGACTATGGCTATTTCGAGGTTTTCGACGCTGGCTTCCCGCTCACCTGCCCGCAACGCTTTGATGATGAGCTTTACCCCTGAGGAGACGTCCATGTTGTCCTTGTAGTCCCTCTCCAAGACCTTCCTGGCCTTTTCAGCACCCCTGCCAATCGCCTGGGCATTCCACTCTATCATGGTGCCTGAGGGGTCTGTCTCGTACAGCGCAGAGTGCTTATTGACCCCGCCGATCAACAGGCCAACACCGTACGGTCTCACGCCCGCATACTGGGTGACCATGTGCTTCCTGTCGCATATGTATCTGGTCAGGGATGTCACGGATATTGGTTCGCCGTAGGTTATCCTGTTTATCTGCGCCCTGACCCTGCTAAACTCTACCAGGTCCCTCGCGTCGCTCAAAAGTCCGGAACTAACAAGGCCTATATGGGAATCTATTTCATATATTTTCTTATAGGATTCTGCTACGCCAAGAGGGGCGGTTATTTTGGTCGCGCCCAGTACAATGGCATCCTTTAGTCTTATGCCGATGGACGTGCTCCCCCTCTTTACAGCCTCCCTGGCATACTCCACCTGCAAAAGCCTTCCGTCAGGTGAAAAGACCACGATGGTCCTGTCGTATGCCATATAGTTAGCGCCCGAAGGTATCGGTTGCATAAAGCCTCCTTATTTGATAATGATATATAATCTTGATATATAACTGTCCAACTCCTAGCAATGAAATAATATTCTTTTAGTATTATAAAAAGTTTAGGTTTATATACTTTCCAACAATTTTCTCTGGCTCATGGATACCCAAAACGGCCTAGATTCTTCGGTTTTTCCCTACGAACCCTTTCCAGTACCTTTTTTATTTCTTTTAACGTTATCTTAATGTATGGAAGCTGGCAAAAAGGACAGGATTGTTGTTCTTTGCGTAGACAGGGACGATGATCTGGGCGAAAAGGCTGAAGTGGATGGACCCGTCATTGGCAGGGAAAAGGTTATCGATGCTGCCACAAAGCTGGGCATGAAAGACCCCGGTGATACTGATTTCAACAGCATGTTCGAGGCAGTCAGGGTTTACGAAGAACTAAAGAAACAATACGATTCTGAGGTCTCCGTGCTGTCCGGCGACAGGGATGTCGGCATAAAATCCGATAAGAAAATAGCAGAGCAGCTGGACACGGTGCTCAAGCACTTCCGGGCAAATTTCGCGGTGTTGGTTACCGACGGGAGCGAGGACGAGCAGATCATCCCAATCATACAGTCAGTGATTCCAATACTTTCCGTGAAAAGGGTTGTGGTGAAGCAGTCCGAGCAGCTCGAGTCGACCTACTACAAGGTGAAGGATTTCATCAAGGAGTCACTGGAAAATCCTAAGATGTCCAGGCTGGTTTTTGGCCTGCCCGCCATAGCCTTTTTGCTTATTGCGATTTTTGGCGCTGAAGGGTGGAGGGCCATAATGGGCGTGCTGGGCGCTTATCTGGTTATCAAGGGCTTCAGGCTCGAGGCTTATTTCACAGGAGCCGCAGACGAGCTCAGCGATGCGTTCACAAGAAAAAGGTTCGCTTTTTTCACGTACATTCTTGGCATAGTCTTTGCCACGCTTGCCGCGTACTGGGGATATACACTAATGGCCGACTGGCTGGTGATGGGTTTTTTCGAGACCGTTGCCGCCTTCTTGTCGGCCTCGGCGTATTACTTCTGGCTGGCTGGCACAGTGGCGTGGATAGGGAAGGGCGTTAGCAGCAGGAGCAGATCCGCCAGAAGGATAGTTTCGATACCAATGTTCGGGTTCGCCGTAACCATGGTAATCCACAGCGGAGCGAATCTGATATTGCAGCCGGAGTCTCCAGTATACAACTTCATCGTATCGATTGTGGTGGGTTTCGTGCTGCTTTTCGCGGCAGTTTACATAGAGAAGAAGTAAAGCTGAATCCCGTTCCATTGGAAAAATAAAAAGTGGGGTCGATGGGAGTTCCATACAGCCTTTATTTTTGCTCAAGCCTTCTTGCTATTTTTTCTAAAAGCTTATTTTGAACCCACGTGAGCGGGTTTCTTCTCTATCATCTGGGCATCAAAAAACCCGTCTATGCTCCAGACTCTGAGGACTGGAGCCCGCCAGGATAGCCAAACTACCTCACGACTTTGTGCAAGTCAAACTTGACCCACATCGTGCGACCCCACGATATCTTTTAGTTTTTTTCTTTTTTCTTTTATTCTAAAGTTGATATGCTTTAAAAAGATTTTAAAGCTTTTTGTTTTTACACCAAAACACAAGCCCCTCGAAGACGTCCATTTTGTTCAATAAATTAGTGAATACCCTTGATTTCCCTGTACTTTACCCTCTTCTTGTATTTCTTCCTGTACTTCTTTTTAGCCTTGCTCTCAAAATACTCCAACTTTTCTTCCCCATCCCCCATGATCATTTCTTCTAGATGCAGACTTATAAAAAATTAAAATTGAGCCATTTCGGAGAAAATGCCGAATCTTAGATGGCAAACGTATATTTTAAGAACCTTGGCCAAAAATAGATAATGAAAGGTAGCTTGACAACGACAATAGGGTTTATCGTGGTAGTTGCGGTGTTCTTCATACTACTTTTAGTATTGCTTTGCTACTTCGACAAAGAAATGATATTTTGCGATATTTTCGAACCCTTTGTGGCATTCATCGAATATCTAATTAGCAGCCAGGCTTTTTGAAATTGAAAAAGGCAAAGCCCCTTGGAGGGGTTGCACGATTTCTTTGGGGAGTCGCGCATTTTCTCATTCAAAAGGATTTCTGGCCGATTCTGGAATTTTAGATAAAAATGTGTCATGCCGTCGAGGCAATTTAACTTCAAGGCAATTTAAAATAGTAAACGTGTGAACTATATTGAATGGGATCAAAAAGCAGATTGAATTTGATTGATATGGAAGGGGAAGTTTTCAACATAAAAGACGAACCCATGCCCCATGGAGCTTGGTGGTGGTGGTTTTGGCTGTTCTTCTTCAACAATCCAAGGAATCCTGCTCAACCACGGCAGCTGATGATACTCTGGTCCACAAAAAATGAGAAGGTGATTGATTGCAACAATCTGAAAATCAAATCAAGTGATTCTAATGACAGGGGTAAACTTCATGGTGCTGTTGCTTCATGGTACTTTGATGGGGAAAAGATGCACCACAACTTCTTGCTTGAGCGTTGTTACATAAACGTGACAGATAAAGAACTCTCGGCAGACTCTGCCATACCCACCTCATTTGCGGTGAGTAAAAACAAGAACATTATAAGAATTGGTAACGATTTCGAATTCATTGCAGAAGCAGGAAACAAACACAAGTTTGTGATGCCTAATTGCCATTCAAATACTTACTTTGGAAATAAGGGCTATTCCATAATAAGATTGAACCATCTCAATTTGACTGGAAAAATCAAGAACAGACAAATTCATGGAAGTGCTTACTTCCAAAGGGTTTTTGTGAACGCGCCATCACCAAACTGGTACTGGGGTATATTCCATTTTGAGAAAGGTGGCATTCTGACTTACTTCAATCCACATCTGCTCGGGAAGTCTATCAAGAAGGACGTATCGTTTTTTGATGGCAGGAGAATGCACAAATTCACCGACATAAACGTAAAGAAGGTGGGGAAAGATCTGCCCACTTTTACAGTATCGAGCGAGAATGATGATGAAAAAATGAAATTCACTGTGAATCCATATTCCCATTCTTCATGGACATTCAGAAAAAGGGCTCTTGGTTTCATTCCAAACAAGTTGGTTTACAACGAGTATCCTGCGGTTATCTCCGATTTTGGACTTGAAAACAAGAAAACGGGGGGGAAGATCATTCTGGAGAATCTTGGCAAATCGGTGGGTAATGCGGAACACACGACTGGGTTTCTCTTTTGAACAGCAAGTTTGTCTTTGAACATTCACTGAAAAAATTAGTTCCACCGTCGGACATTATTATGCGAAAAAGCTGAGTGAATATCTCGAAGTGATAATCATACTTTTTGGGGAGAGCCTTTAGAGGGAAAAACCCCGACATTTTTGTCTTGGAAGAAGAGAAATATATAAGAAAGGAGGATAATATCATGTAAGGAAGAAAGTATTGGTTCTAAGAGATGTGCAACCCCTCCAAGGGGCTTTATTTTTCTTTAACAAAACCGATATCAATTGACATTATAAATAGTGAAGAAGCCTCGGGAGGGATTTTCCTAAGCTCTTTGCATTCTTGTGCGGAAGCGTACTTTTCCTCAAGGCTTTTGCACGTTTCCGCTTTCAGGGGAAACAAGGGAACTTGTTCCTGCCGCTTGCTGGGGCAAAAAGCTTATCTTGAACCCTCGACCTACCGGTATCCTGCGTTCATCGCCCTCCAGGGCTTACAATACCGTTTGTAAACGGGCTGATACAAGCCGATCGCTCTAATCCAACTGAGCTACCGAGGCTTTGAATAAATATTATCTACACTATCTTTTTAATATTTTCATCACTTCGTCGACTTCCTTGTACATATCGTCCAGCGTTCTGTTGTTGTCTATGGCAAAATCAGCGATCTTCATTGTACCGGCGATGACCCTTTCCGTTTCCTTTTTTTCCGTTTTCATGAATTTTTCGAAGCTTATATCAGCCTCGTTCTTTGTCCCTCTTTTTTTCACCCGAGCATAGCGGAGCCTGTCATCGCATATGATGGCCACCAGTTTGAAATCGTCTTTAAAATCTTGCTTGAAAACTTTTACCTCTTCCCTGAATCTCACCCCCGAAATTACGAAGTCCTTGCCGGCTCTCTGTTTTATATTAGCACAAAGTTTTTCCGCCCATATCCCGTTATGGCTTTTTTTCCTGCCAAGCATGGCAATATCTATAAGGTTCTCCCTGGTAACGGGTTTGCCCTGTTGCACCAGAATGGGCGCAAGAACGTCTTTTGTAAAATCCAGCATCTTGAAATCATATTTTTCGAGCAGATATTTTGCAGCGGTATCCTTGCCGCAGCCCCTCTTTCCTGTCAAACCTATTATTGGCATACTTAGTTTTGTTCGGCATGGATTAAATTTATAACGTCGGCGCTGGTTTTAGCAAGATGAAAAAGATGTGGTTTTAACCCTGATGTTAAATGCAGCCTAGTCTTTTCACAAAGCCGCTTACAACCTCTCAAATTTAAATTCCCAGACCCAAAATATAAATTGTTCGCCATGAAAGTGAAAGACATAATGATAAAGGACGTGGTATCGTTAAGGCCTGATGACACCTTTTACGATATAGTCGAGCTTTTCTCGGAGAAAAAAATCAGCGGTGCTCCAGTGGCAACCGGTAACAAGCCCATCGGAATGGTGAGCGAATCGGACATCATGAGATTCATATCAAACAAGAACCTCATTTCTATGATAGAGGGAGAAAAAAAAGAAATGAAAGACAAGGCGTCCCTGAAAGCCAAGCACTTCATGACCAAAAAATTGGTATTTGTAAAGCCCGGTGATGATCTGGGCAAGGTAATAAAAATCATGGAGGAAAAGGATATAAACAGGGTGCCGGTTGTGGACAAGGGGAAGCTGAGAGGCATAATCACCAGGGCGGATGTGGTCAGCGTGATATCGGAATACCTTTCAGAGCATCCCCTGCTCAGGAAAAGGGAACTGGAAATCGAGGAGCCGAAACTTGAGACAGACATAGATAAGTTGCTGGCATTGGTGAAAGAAGAAGGTTCGATAAAGTTCTCCAAGGCAGCAAAAAAGTTTAATGTTCCCGAAAGCAAAATAGAAGAGTGGGGTAAAATTCTTGAGGAGTACAAGCTCGTGAAGCTTCATTATCCCCCCATTGGTGACCCTAAGCTGGAGATCTTAAAGGAGAAGCATGCCAAGAAAAAGTAAGTATCCAAAGGCAGGACCGAAAAAAAAGGTAGAGAAAGATGTGATTCCGCCTGCTGCCGAACCAAAGAGTGCAGTTAAAGTAATCGCCAGCTACGAATTCGAGGTAGACGGCGTGTCTGCAAGCGTGACAATATACAGAGATCCAAATGAATTCGTGCCTATATACAAGATTGAATGCCCGGATGTGGAGCCAGCTACCAAGGCCGTGCTGGACGATGTCAGGGAAAAAATGATAGAGCAGACCGTGATACCTTTCGGCGAGGTTCTGAACCCGGACGAAATGAAGGGTCTGCAGGACAAGTTCTTCAGAAAGGCCTTTTCCCTCATCCGGGAGGAGCTGCCTCACCTCTCCATCAAAAAGCAGAGGACTCTGGCAGGGATACTCATGCACAATTCCCTGGGGCTGGGAATCATAGAGATGTTGCTGCAGGACGAAAACCTGGAGGAACTGGTCATAAACTCGAGCAAGGAGTCTATATGGACTTATCACATAAAGCTCGGGTGGCTGAAGACAAACATATACCTGCCTTCGGAAACCAGCACCTACAATTATGCGGCACTCATAGGCAGGAGGGTTGGGACCCAGATAACCAACCTAAATCCGCTGATGGATGCGTACATGACAACAGGCGACAGGGCAAATGCAAGTCTTTTTCCCATATCATCACACGGGAACACACTCACCATCCGAAAGTTCGCCAGAAGGCCATGGGCCATAACGGATTTCATCAGAGAGGACACGCTTAACTCAGACGTGGCTGCCTTTTTGTGGTTGGCAATACAGTACGAGCTTAACATAGTGGTTGCCGGAGGTACCGCCAGCGGAAAGACCAGCCTGCTGAACGTGCTTACATCTTTCATACCACCGAACCACAGGGTGATATCCATAGAGGAAACAAGAGAGTTGCAACTGCCATACTTCATGCACTGGGTGCCCCTGACCACAAGGCCGCCAAATCCGGAAGGCAAGGGCGAGGTGAACATGCTGGATTTGATGATCAACTCATTGAGGATGAGGCCGGACAGGATTCTGGTAGGTGAGATCAGGCGGAGTAGGGAGGCTGAGGTGTTGTTCGAGGCCATCCACACCGGTCACTCGGTTTACTCCACACTGCACGCCAACACAGCAGAAGAGACATTCAGAAGGCTGGTGAACCCACCCATAAACATACCACCCACCATGCTGGCATCCCTGCAGCTCTTGGCGGTGATGCACAGGGACAGAAGAAGGGGCATCAGAAGGGTATTGGAGATAAGCGAGCTCATAGCGTCTGGGGGTATGGAAGATGTGAGAATAGAGCTCAATACCATATTCAGGTGGATTCCTTCAAAGGACCAGATAATGCAGTGGGGGAAATCGCATCGCGTTTTGAACGACATCAGGCTTTTCACCGGCATGGACGAGGAGGAATTGGGCAAAAATCTGGCGGAAAAGAAGAGGATACTGGAATGGATGGTGAAAAATGATGTAAATGACATCAACGAAGTTGGAAAGCTCGTATCGGAGTATTACACCGATCCGGATTCTTTGCTAAAAAGGCTTGGAAAGTGATAGGGTGTAAAAGTTGCGAATTAAGCTGGAAACCCCGGTCATCGCTCCCTGGCTGCTTACGTCCCCATCTCGCTCATGAATTTTATGCCCAGCATGAATCCGAAGATTAGAACGAAGGCGGCCAAAATTATCACAATCCAGATGTTTATATAAGGGGCCATGATGTTAAGTACAACGTATAAGATCGACAATGTTGCGATTACCACTATCAGTCCCAATGTCAGCAGGGTTTTGTTCATTAACACCAGCAGTTTTTTTCTTTATTATTTATAAGAATTTAATCAAATAAATTAAAAATGACAAACAAAAAGCTCATCGAATACATAAAATCCAACCTGGCCAAAGGTCACAGCCTGGAAGAGATAAGGAAATTCATCGTGGCCTATGGATGGTCGCAAAAAGAATTCGATGAGGCGATACTGGAGGCTTCCGGTAAAGCTGAAAAGCCACCGAAACCAGAGAAGCCCGGTGAGGCTGGCGTTCTCGAGGGCGAGAAAAAGGGGAAGGGACACAAGAAGATTATTCTGGCTTTGATCATCCTCGTTATACTGATTTTTGTTTTCTTGTTCGTAGCTGCCGAGATCATGAACTACTTCACTGGCATTTACCCAGAAAGCGTGCTGCCTTTTAATATATCATTCCCGTCCTTCCTCGGATAGCCTTTCCCAAGAATCTAGAATCCCATCAGGACGGCGTAAGCTATGTTGTGCGCATGGTCCGATATCCTCTCCAGGTTTCTGACTATATCTACGAACACAGGACCTATCTGCGGGTTGCAGGCCCCTCTCTTCAGCCTTAACAGGTGGCTTGCCTCAAGCCTTTTCTGCATTTTGTCCAGCTCGACCTCCATATCCAAGACCTTGTGCGCCAATTTTACATTCCCTGTTGACAATACTTTTATGGCATCGGAATAACTGGACACAGTCTTACTGAACATCTCCCTCAGTTCGCGCTTGGCTTTTCCTGAAAAGCCCAATCCCTCCTTTTCGCTGTACTCCAGCCTTTCAATGATGTTATCTGCATGGTCCGCAACCCTTTCTATGTCCGATATGTTGTGTATCATGATTTCAACCATCATTGACTGCTTGTTTGATAAACTCCTCTGGGCTATCTTGGCCAAATATTTCTCAATCAGATTATCAATTTCATCGACGGCTTCCTCTTTTGTTTTCACCGCCAGTACGGCCCTGCTGTCGTATTTTGTAAATATTTTTTCGCAGTCTTTTATCATGCTCAGCGATATTTTCGCCATTCTCTCTGTTTCCCTAGAGGCCAATGACAGGGCAACAGACGGTGTCTCCAGGGCCCTCCTGTCAACGAATTTCGTTCCCCTGTCAATCTTTATTTCATCCCCCCGTGCGGTCTTCTTGACAATAACAACCAGAATTCCCGCGAAGGGCAAGAGAACAAGGGTAGTCATGACATTAAAGATTGTGTGCGCATTTGCAATCTGCCTGGGCAGTTCAGCGGCTGTCAATGCAACCAGCTGTGAAAAGTAGCTGAGGAAGGGGTAGAAGATGGCAACGCCTGCTATATTGAACAGCAGATGAGCATGGGCTGCCCTCTTGCTTGAGAGTGATGCGCCGATTGAAGCCAGCAAGACAGTGACGCAGGTCCCTATGTTCGCACCAAGGATCAGGGCGATTGCCGAATTCAAATCTATCAAGTTGCCCATCCCCATCGCGATAACCAGCCCTGAAGTAGCACTAGAGCTTTGTACCACCCCCGTGAATCCGGCCCCCGCCAGTATGCCGAGGATTGGCACATCCCCCAAAAGAGCCAATAATTCAACTACCTGGGGGGAGGATTTTAACGGGCTGACACCCTCGCTCATTATGTTCATTCCAAGGAAAATCAAACCAAAGCCGAGGATAACCTGACCGGCATGGACGTATTTTTCCCTTCTCAAGAACTGCATGGCAAAACCGATGGCCAGTATCGGCAATGCGAACGCACCAACCTTGAACGATATCAGCTGGGCAGTAACGGTTGTGCCTATGTTTGCGCCCATTATCACAGGCACGGCCCCTTCCAGGCTGAGCAGGCCTGCATTAATCAGTCCAACGAGCATTACCGTTGTCAAACTGGAACTCTGCACGGCCGCGGTGACCGCGGCTCCCGTCCCGACTCCCCTGAGCTTGCCTGATGTTAGTTTTTCCAGCGCAGTCTTCAGCCTGTCTCCTGCAGCCTTCTTAAGGCCGTCGCTAAGAATGCGTATTCCAAAAAGAAAAAGGGCCAGACCTCCTACCAGACTGAAAATGACTGTCAGATAATCCATATTATCTGTAGATTATCCGACTTAAAAAATCAAATATTTTGTGGAGTTAATTTTCAAATTTCTTTGCTATCCTTCTTGAAACGTTCTTGCATTCGTTCAGCATGATATTGTATCCTAGCCTCTCCGACCAGTCATTGGCACGGTATTCATTCTGGTAATGGTAAGGGCCGTGGATCTCTATGTTGTGACTGTGGCTGTAGCCTGCGAACTCCTTTGCCAGCATGGTCTTGGGATAGAATCCAGGGAAATCCTCCGCTATGAATTCAACGATGTCCCGGTCTACCGCTAGCACGGCGTCCCAATGATATCCAACCTCCCCCAGATGCCTTATCATCATATGGCCCAAATCAAGGCCATAGTCATGGTGCATTATCCGCCTTGTCATCTTGCTTATCTGGGAGCTCTTCTTCCTGAGCGACTTTATGCTCTCTGCTCCCACGCCTGCGGATTCCACGATGATCCCTTTCTTTCCCTGCCTCTCCAGGAAGTACTTTGTAAATGCCTCTAAGGCAGGGCTCCTTCCCTTGTTGTTGTAGCACACATACAATAGTTTCTGGTACATGGACGTTATAGAAGGCGGGCATCATTTTTAAATGTTAGGCTAATCTGGCTGTTTCCAGGCATGATTGACTCGGCAAAGAAGAACCGGCATGGGCACCCATCCTTTAATAAATCCTAACCGGCACAATTATTTCTCATGAAAGTGTTCGTCGCCACCAACATAATCGGAACGTTCGCCTTTGGCGAGACGAAGGGAAAGGGGAGCATCGTTCATTATGTCCTGTTCCAGGCAAATCCCGAATTGATAGCGGCTAGACTGAATCAGGTGAAAAAGGGCGAGCTTGTCCCCGAGGAGGAATCCCTGCTCAAGGACCTGATTTCGTCAGGCTACAAGGAGGTAATCTGGGATAAGAAGATGGATTTCCCCGGCATCAAATGCATGTACGAACCGGAGAACCCTGGGAAGCATGCCCTGCAGCAGGATTTCAGAAGGCTTGCCCTCAATCTCGGATTCGTCCAGTCACAATCCGAGCTGAACCAGCTGCTAAGCAAGGTTAACGTTTTTCTGACGAAACATGAGCTCAGAAGGCCGAAGCCTGACAAGATGTTGATGCACACTGTCGGTGTGGTGGACGAGCTGGACAGGGTCATAAACACACTGTCCGAAAGGATGAGGGAGTGGTACGGACTCTACTTCCCTGAGGCCGACAAGCTCATACAATCCCACGAGCATCTTGCAAGGATAATCCATGAGCAGGGAAAAAGGGAGAATATCAAGGACAAGCGCCTGCTCAGGTATTCAAAGATATCCGCCGGCATGCCGTTTTCCGATGAAGACCTGTCCGCTGTCCAGGAATATGCGAAAAGTCTATCAGAGCTTTACAGAACAAGGGAATACGTTGCTGAGTACATAAGAAAGGAGAGCAGGGTTGTTATCCCCAACCTGTCGGCGGTTGCAGGGCCCCTGATAGCTTGCAGGCTGGTTGCGAACGCAGGTGGTCTGGAGCGCCTCGCCAAGTTATCGGCAAGCACAATCCAGTTGCTCGGAGCTGAGAAGGCACTGTTCAGGCACTTGAGAGGTCAGGGAAAAGCGCCGAAATTCGGGGTGATATTTGCCCATCCGCTGATACAGAAAGCGCCAAAGAACGAGAAAGGGTGGGTTGCCAGGCTGCTGGCATCCAAGCTTACGATGGCAGCCAGGGCCGATTTCTACACGGGCAGGGACATAAGCGAAAAGTTGCTGGCCGACTTCAAGGATAAGATGAGAAGAAGCAGAACTAGGAAACCTGGTGGGAAAAAGCAGAACAAGTGATTTAAAATTTATTCCCAAGAAAGACTATGGCAACTAATTATCAGGGGAGCTGCCGCCTGACCAGAGGCGGGACTTACAGGATAGATATCGTTAACTATGCCCCCGGTTTCAAGCCGTACGGATTCGTAGGGAGCATGCCCGTCGTAATCGGCGATAAATGTGACAGGGAGAAGAACGATGACCCTTACACGATTCAGCCCGGTGACACGGTTCTCGTGAAGGTCAACGACTTCTCGAGGAACTGCGCATTCGCCAAGGTAGAAAGGAAATGCGGTACCTTCCTCCGTTATGGAAATACTGGTTCAGCTAAGCTTACGGGACAGAGCACAACCGATGCAAGGGACGCTGTCAGCGTTCCCGAGAATGGCGGCGGTTACTGCGGGGTCTTCACAATAGTAAAGAGAACCAAGCCCGTGAATCCCGGTGGCGCCAACCAGCTCAGAGAATGCCTCGTCAGGATAGAAGATATTAAAAAAGGCAAGAAAGGCAGATACTTCGCAGTGACGAGCCTTGTTGATAGAGGGCAGGAAAGGCCTCTCCACAGGGAGATATACGTCTCGCAATGGCCGCCTCCAGTCGGAGGTACTTCTTCCTGGCCGCATCACTCTCAATCCAAGATGCCAAGTTTCGATGAATTGGTAAGGTGCCGCATTGGCGTTCCAAGACAGGCCAGCGAGATGCTGTTTTTCGGAGAAGATAAACGGAAGACCATAGCGACAAGAGGTGGTGGAATATACGATGCTTCCGATATGCATCACACTGATGCCGTTGATGAATTTTACAGCATGTTCCGAGGAAAAAGGTTCAGGATAGGCCTTGCATCAAGTGAAAACATACCTTTGATGAGGCAAGGAATAGAGGAGTCCGTTTTCGATTTGTTGGCCGAAGATTTGCCTGTCAAAAGTGGTGAGCGCCTGTAGATTTCTATTCCACGCAGTCTTCGCAAAGCCAACCAGAATCGGTCTTTTTGACGTTTTCCACAACTTCGCCGCATCTGTCGCAGACAACCAAATCGCTTTTATTGGCAATTGTGGGCTTGTAGTCACAGCTCTTAAGCTTGCTGAAGCAATAAAAACAGACGAATTTATGCATTATCCTCTCTTTAAACGAAGGCCATTGGCTCTTCCAGATGGGCTCCTGACATATCTGACATCTGTTCATATCATCACTTCGCATTACATCCGCCGCTGGGGCCTGTGTGGGATTGGTGGGATTTAATATTAAATATTGTATGTTTGATTTAAAAATATTTCCATACTCTAATTTATATATCTGGGATACTACTTTTCATTACATCCTCAATTGCCAATTTGTAGCCTATTGATTTCGATTTTCATAAAAAACAAAAATGGAATATCTTTCCAGATAGCTTTTTGGGTTCCAATCTTTTATTGAATTCAGCGTGAAGAGCAAAATGGTGCTGTGAGGAAAGGGATTAAAAGAATTTATAGCAAAGAAATGATGAGAGTTTATGAGAGAGATATTTCCAGGCGTATGGAAGAAGAGGAAGCAGCTTTTTACCAGTGCGCTAGTGAAAGGCGACAGCACCTACGCAAAAAGTTTGCTCAGGCTCGGCAAGAATGACTACAGGGAATGGGACCCTACCAAAAGCAAGCCGGCTGCGGCCATTATGCGTGGTCTGAATATCTTTCCGATCCAGAAAAAGTGCAAGATTTTGTACCTCGGCGTTGCGGCAGGCGCGACTGCAAGCTTCTTTTCTGACATAATCGGCCCGGATGGTGTCATTTACGGCGTTGAAATCTCAGAGAGGTCTGTAAGGGATTTGAACATCGCTGCGGAGAACAGAGGAAACATAATACCCATACTGGCAGATGCCAGAAAACCGGAAGGATATGCCTGGGTCGAACCGGTCGATGTCGTTTACGAGGATGTCGCTAGCGACGATCAGACACCCATCATAATCAGGAACGCCAAACTATTCTTAAAACCCGACGGATACGCTATAATCGCCATAAAGGCCAGGAGTATAGACGTGACGAAGGATCCGCTCCAGGTATACGCTGAGGAGTTGAAAAAACTGAAACATCACTTTAAAATCCTGTACAAGGTGGAGCTTGAGCCGTATGAAAAAGACCATCTCTTCGTGATGATGAAACCGAAAGGATAGCAATCTGATAGGGATAGCAATCTTATTCTGAATCCTGTTCTTATTAATACCCCTTCCTCGAATTTATATTATGTTGTGGGCCTTGTTGGCCTTTTTAACGGCCTTATGCGAATCTATGAAAGACGTGGCCAGCAAGAAATCTCTTTCCCTGGCAGGCATCGACGAATACACGCTCGCCTGGTCCATAAGGGCCTTTGCCCTGCCTTTTCTTCTCCCTTTGCTGTTCATTACGGAAATGCCCCCACTGGGAAAGGATTTTGCCTTTGCGCTCTTAGTTGGCGGTGGGCTGAATGTTGTAGCAACGGTCTTGTACATGCGTGCCATAAAGGATTCAGACCTATCCATAACGGTGCCAATGGTGACTTTCACGCCCCTCTTTTTGCTCATGACCTCCCCTTTGATAGTGGCCGAATTCCCGTCCGCTTTTGGCATCATAGGCATATTCCTGATAGTTTTCGGATCCTACATCTTGAACATACAGAACAAGGGGGGAGGCGGTGGCCTGCTGTCTCCGTTCAGATCCCTGCTAAAGGAAAGGGGTCCTAGATTGATGCTTGGCGTAGCTTTCATATGGAGCATAACAGCCAATTTCGACAAGGTCGGAGTCCTGAACTCGAGCCCCATATTCTGGATCGTTTCCGTGAATATTTTCGTAATGTCCGTCATGTTCCCGATAATGTATTTGAAATCAGGGGATGGTGCAAGGCAGATTCCAAGAAACATCAAAGCCTTATTGCCTGTCGGTTTATTCAGTGCCATGACTTTGACGTTCCAGATGACGGCAATCACGATGACCCTGGTCGTCTATTTGATATCCATAAAAAGAACAAGCGCCATCATGAGCGTTATCTTCGGGGCATTGCTTTTCAAAGAGAAAAATCTCAAGGGGAGATTAACAGGAGCCGTGATAATGGTTGCGGGTGTCTTCCTCATTACCTTGCTCTGAGTTCCGTTATCCTGGCGAGCAGCCTCCTCTCAAATTCGCGCATGTGATTTTTGTCTACAAGCGCACCACCAGCCTTCTCGTGACCGCCGCCGAAACCTATACCGGCGACGGTTCTCTTCAGCAAGTCGCTCAGGTTTATAGCCCCGGCCTGATACCTCGCGGATATCTTTACATACTGCTTGCCATGCTTCGTAACCAGTATTATCTTATCCGGATGTTTTTCTGCCAACATCGTGGATATGGTGGAAGCGATATTCAGCCTGCTCTTGATCCTGTAAATAAACAAATCAAGGTCTGGATATTCCTTTGCATTCTTTTTGAAATCGGACAAAACCGACTTGATTTCACCTCTGACCTTTTTCTTGCAGCCTACAATGTAGCTGTTGTTCAACAAGCTGGCGAAGTTGTCAGCCTGCAGGAGAATCTCCAGGCTTTTCCTAACCCCCCTGTCACCATGCAACACCACAGCCGACATCATCCCATCGGAAATTTCCGCCAGTCTCGAGCTTTTGGGGTCTTTGCCAATCTCCGGATACACTTTCATGCATTCATCCAGCAGGTCCTTGCAGTCCTCAAATGCGTAATCACCGATGACGCCTATAGCCGCGATCCATATGAAAGGTTTTACGTCCTTGCCCAGTTTTTGGAGCAGCCTGTAAACCAGGGCGCTGGCCGGTACATAGACGTTTCTCTCGAATCTGGGATTTATGTGTACGTTTTTAGCGGAGTTTAGGTTTTTCTCGGGTATGTGATGATCTATTATCAGCATCCTTGTCCTAGGTGATTGTTTTTGCAGGCGTTCTATCTTCTTCCACTCCTGGTCTATCGGTATATCCAGAACCAGTAACAACTCGGGCTTTTTGGTAATAAGCCCAGTCACAAACTTGTCATCCATGATGGGCCCGTCCCTGGGTATCAGTTCAAATCCGCTGAAGAATTTCAGTATGAGAACCGCGCTTGATATGCCATCAGAGTCCGTATGGTACAACAGTATTTTTTTGCCCTTGCTCTGTAAAAGCGATGATATCCTATCGAAATCCATTGTTTTATTTTGTTCTACCATATATAAGTTTTACCTGCGGGGGTCCGGAGGAATCCAATGTGTTATCACTGCTGGCCCAATAGCTGTATAAGTCTGTGGCTTTTGCTCGTTCCTATGATAGCATCGAGGGTGTCCGCATGATGCAGAATGACAGCCTCCGCAGTCTGTGGAGAAGTCGTTCCCTGTTCGCCGAAATGTGAAGCGACCAGATGGATAACCGATTCCGGGAATCCCCTTGCGTACAGCTCGGCAGACCCCATGATTATGTGATCTATGCTGAGCTCAGTTGAATCGAATCCCTTGCCCTCCTTTTTCATGTCGAACAGCTTGGCTATGTCATGCAACAACGCCCCTGCTATCAGGGCGTCTCTGTCCAACGCAAAGCCGTAGTTTTCTTGCATGAATTCTGCGATATTCATGCACAACTTGGTGACGACGTACGTGTGCTTCGCGAGTCCGCCCTCGTGAACGTGGTGCCATCCGAGGGATGCGGGGGCATCATGCATCGAGATGCTTTTGTAAGCAAATTTTTTGTTGGTGAGCTTGGGATTCTTAATCATATCGGTGACCTTTTTCCTTAGTTCCTTGTCCCGGATCTCATTCGCCAGACCCAGCAATTTTTTAAAATAATCCATCATCTCACCATCTCGAACTCGAATTTTATTTTAATCTTTTTAAAATCAAGTCGGCCCAGACCGGCGCCTTCTATCTTGTCAAATGTCGCCTTGGCTGCACCGACTCCTGATAGCAATTCAGGTTCATGCTTTTTAAGTGTTTCTGTTGTACGCCTGTCAGAATCGAAGCGTATGTTTATCCTATCCTTGACACACAGCTTTTTTTGCTTTCTGGCCATTTGAACCTTTCTGGTCAGTTCCCTCACCAAAGCCTCGTCGAGCAGGACATCCCCGAAAGCTAGCTTGCCTAGTGAAAAATCCTTCCCAAGTGGCAGATTCTTGAGCAGAACCTTTATCTCCTTGACGTTGCCCATGCTTTTTATCACGTCACCGAAATTTTTGATTATTTTTTCCATTTCATGGCCCTTTCCCCTGGCGGGTTTTATCAAAAGATCCCTGACCGGCCATCTGAGCTTGACCCCCTTTTCCTGCCTGGCGAAGTTCATCGTCTCTATCAGGTTTTTCACCACATCCATTTCATTTTCCAAGCTTTTTTTCACCAGTTTTTTGTCGGGCCCCGGCCATGGACACATGTGCACCGAATCATGTCCGTACATATCCAGGTAGATGTGCTCGGATATGAAAGGAGCTACCGGTGCGAGTATTTTAACGAGGTTTTCAAGGACGTAGTTGAGCGTGTACTCGGCTCCCGATCTGTCAGGGCTGGTGTACCAAGGAGAGACCCTGTCCCTGATTATCTTTATGTACCACCTTGAAAAATCGTTCAGTAAGAAGTCACGCATCGCCTGAACCAGCTTGTGAACCTCAAACCTTTCCGCATCCTTTTCCATTCCGATTAGCCTGTTGACCTTGCTGATTATCCATTTGTCCTCTATTAGCAGAGCAGGTTTCTTAGGGTGTTTCTTAGAGGGCTTTTTAGAGGGGTTTCCCTGGGCATATGTCTTGATGAACACGTAAGAATTCCAGAAAACCGTGAACATCCTGCTCACTTCCTTGATTTCGTCCCAGTTGAAGTAGAAGTCGTTCCAGACGGGGTTGCTCATGAGATAGAACCTTAGAACGTCCCGGCCGTACTTCTCGACGGGGACCTGGGTGTCGATGAAGTTGCCCTTGGATTTGGACAATTTTATGCCCTTGACATCCATGACGAAGCCGTGCAACAGCACGTTCTTGAAAGGGACCCTGTTGAAAGCCAAGACGCTCGTAATGATCTGGGAGTTCCACCATCCCCTGAACTGGTCAGGTCCCTCTGTCTGGAAAACCGACGGCCACATACGCTCGAAAAGCGCCTTCTTTCTGGGATAACCCAGCGAAGCCCAGGTGCAGACCCCTGAATCGAACCAGACGTCGAGAACGTCAGGAACCCTCTTTGCCCGGTGCCCGCATTTGGGGCATTTGACCAAGACCCTGTCTATAGCCGGCCTGTGAAAATCTATTTCTTTTTTGATGCCCGACCTCTTTTGCAGTTCCTTGAAAGAGCCGATAACGAGTATGTTGCCGCAGTCACACTCCCATATGGGCAACGGTATCCCCCAGTATCTCTGCCTTGAAATGGGCCAGTCTCCAAGATTTTCCAGCCAGTCGTTGAACCTCTCACCCGCCCAGCGCGGAACCCAGTTGACTTTTTTGTTCTCGCTGAGCAGTTTGTCCCTGATTGCGGTAACCTTGAAGAACCACTGCGGAACCCCAATCTGCAAGAGGGGTGCTTCGCATCTCCAGCAAACCGGATAATCGTGGGTGTGGGGGTGCTTGTAAACCAGCATTCCATCTTCTTCCAAATCCCGGATTATCTCCTCGTCAACCACCCTTGCCTTTTTCCCGGCATACTTGCCTGTTTCAGGCCTCATAGAACCGTCGATGCCGACAGGGCATATCGCAGGCAGTCCCGCCTTGCAGCCGGCATCAAAGTCCTCTTTCCCGTGGCCCGGAGCCGTATGCACAAGGCCCGTTCCCTCCTCAAGGTTTACGTATCTGTCAGATAAGATAACCCTGTAGGCATTTTTCAACTCAGGCAACTTGAGTTTATCGTGCAGTGGGCCGATATACTCCATTCCTTCCAGTTCTTTTCCTGAAAATTCCCTTAAAATCTTATATCCCGCTTCGATAGCGTCCATCAGTTCAGGCAGCCTTTCTAGTGCGACTATCCATATTTCGCCGTTGCTGAGCTCGGCCTCGACATAGGCGAATTTGGGATGCACCATGACGCCCGTGTTCCCCGGCAAGGTCCACGGGGTGGTTGTCCATACTATCAGATATTTGTTTTTCTCTCCCAGAACCGGCAGCTTCAGATAAATCGAGGTGTCTGTCAGCTTGGTGTACTCTATCTCATTATAGGCAACGACCGTTTCGCATCGCGGGCATACATGGACCGGATATTTTCCCTTGTATAGGAAGCCACTAACGAAGGCTTTTTTGAAGGTATACCATGCGCCTTCAATATACTGGTTTTTCAATGTCAGGTAGGGGTTCTTCCAGTCCATCCACACGCCCAGGTTAGCGAACTGGTCGCTCATGACATCTATATATTTCGTTGCAAATTCCCTGCATTTCAAGATGAACTTCTCGATGCCGAATTTCTCTATGTCTTTTTTGGATTTGAAACCGAGCTTTTTCTCTATTTTCGTTTCAATCGGGGTCCCGTGGGTATCATAACCGGGCTGGTCCCATACATCCAGTCCCTGCATCCGGTTGAATCGAAGATAAACGTCCTTTATTATCTTGTTCCAGGCGGTCCCCATATGTATGGAGCCCGTTGCGTATGGCGGTCCGTCTATGAAAAAGAATGATTTTCTCCCTTTCCCGGACTGCTTGACATGCTCGTAGACTTTCTTTTTCTTCCAGTAATCCAGCACCTTGTTTTCCATTTCCGCATGCTTGTAAACTGACATCGCTTACCCCCCCGTTCTTCGTTCTGTTCTTCGCTCTACTTACCCCCCGTTCTTAACTAAATAATATTTGTATCCATTTATTAATGCTTCCTCGCTGGCCCTGATCAAATCGTCCGAGACGCCCGTTGTCGACCAGGATTCCCCGTTTGCCTTGAACTCTATGAAAACCTCAACGCTGGCGGCGGTTGCTTTTTCCTGGTTCAGTATCCTGACCCTGAAATTGGTCAGCTTCACCTTTTCCACGCAGAAGCGTTTTCCCAAGGCCTTCCTCAAGGCCAGGTCGAAAGAGTGCACAGGCCCTACGCCTTCCGCTATCTCGTGCAGGGTCTCAGAACCGGTCCTTAGCTTTATCTCGGTCTTGGCACTGCCGGACCTGCTGACGTGCGTTTCATAGTCAAGCAGTTCAAAGGGGTCTGGCTTCTTGTCTATCTTCTTTGTCAGTAGCAGGAAAAGTTCAGCATCCGTTAATCTCTGCCTTTCCTTTACCTTAGCAAGGGCGGCGGAGACTGCGGGATGGTTCTTGTCCAGGTCATAGCCGTGCTGCCTGGCTGACATCACTATGCCTGCCCGTCCCACCTGCTCGGACATGCTGAAGTTTCGTCTTTTCCCGACCAGTCCAGGGGGTATGTGCTCATAGGCCAGCGGGTTCTTTATCACGGCGTCTATATGTATGCCTCCCTTGTGGCTGAATGCGTTCTCACCGACAAACGGTTTGTTCTTGGCCACGCCGAATCCAGTCATCCTCTCAACGTATCTTGAGAGCGACGATAACTTTTTCAGATTCACCTTCATCCCAGCGCCCAATTTAATCTTGGCGACGGGCAGGAACTCGCACCAGTCAAGGTTGCCGCACCTCTCACCAAGGCCGTTCACTGTTCCCTGGACATGGGCAAAACCGTTTTTCACTGCTGTCAGGCTGTTCATCAGGGCCATGCCGCTGTCGTTGTGTGCATGCAAGCCCAACGGCTGGCTGATGATTTCGCTAACCCTTCTTGTTACTGAATCAATGACCCAGGGTATTGTCCCCCCGTTGGTGTCGCATAAAACTAGCGCATCGGCAGCAGAGCCGGCATGCAGGGTTTGCAGCGCGTACCCTGGATTGGACTTATAACCGTCGAAGAAGTGCTCGGCGTCGAAAAACACGGCAAAGCCATGAGATTTCAAGAATTCAATCGTATTGGAAATCATCCTCAAGTTCTCATCCAAAGGGACTTTGATAACGTCTTTTACATGCAGATCCCATGACTTGCCGACAATGGTCAGGACATCGGCATCGGTTTTAATCAGCTCAGCGATGTTGCTGTCTTTTGCAGGATTCCTGCTTGTCATCCCGAAAGCCGCTATCTTTGCGTTCAGTCCGAGATTCTTGGCCTCGGAAAAAAATTGCCTGTCCCTCGGGTTCGAAGACGGCCAGCCTGCCTCTATGTACCCGAAGCCGAAATCGGCCAGCGCCTTGCTTATGGCCAGCTTGTCTTCAAGGCTGAATGTGACACCATCTGTCTGGGCGCCGTCTCTGAGCGTAGTATCGTAAAGAACAAGGGGCTTTTTTATCCTTGATGGGCTAAGAAATCCGGAACCACAATCATCCCAAGATCCGACATTCACCCTTCACTCTCAGCACCCTGAGTATAATTTGTGCCCAAAAGATATTTAAAAGTTTTTAGGGCCTGCTGAATTAAGTCAGTTAAGTGCCTGCAAACCATTCCTCTATTTACCGGGTACAACCCTCCCCAGGAACAGCACCTTTCAGCCGGGTTGGCCATAAACAGAATTTGAAGATATGGTTTTTAAATGTGGTTTTAAATTCAGCACGTCACGTGGAAAATCCCTACGACCCTCTTGCCCTGATTCGCAAAGGCGTTGAACATTTTCACGGCCTTTGCTGTAATTTCCTTGTACAAGTCCACATGCTTGTTCTTTGCCCACCCGATGACCTCAGGAGCTATTTTGACTACGCCGTATTGCCCTGTACCTACAACAAGTATTTCTGGTTTTGCCCTCATGATCTGCATGAACTCGCCAATCTCGACAACGTGCTCCTTGCCCCTGTAGCTCAGCTTCCCGTCCCAATAGACAGTCATATCAGAATCGTAAGCCTTTCCGTTGATTGTGATTTCCCCGAATTTGGTGGAATCTATGTTAACCGCTGATTTTTCCATAATTATATTTGTCGCTCCCGAAATAAAAATCTCACTGGTTTTATGCAGAATGGTTCCATGCCGACTACGCAATGATTCCGGCAGCATTGGCTGCGACAGCAAGGATCTTGTCAATCTTGTCAAGGTACTCCTTTGTGCGGACAAGCGGAAAGTTAATCTTTTACAGTGAAAACACTGAAAACAGAAGGTGGACCATTTACACCAAACTGTTATATCTATAAAGTGGTAAATAATTGACAAGTTTATAAATATAAAAATCTGTTAATTCTTACATGAGATGGAAAACATTGATCATAAATAGTGCTGAACCAGATAGATACAAGTTTACATCAGACATTGGACGTATTCTTGATGAAATAGACGTACCTTATGATATTAGGCAGTATTCAGACATCCCTGATATAAGTAAAAGTAATTACAATAAAATCATAATAAGCGCATCTCCACGGGGAGATGATATTGTTGATGCTCATCAACAATATTACGGGTGGATTGAATCGACCACCAGACCAGTCCTTGGGATTTGTGCTGGACATCAGATTATTGGAGCGTTATTCGGATCGAAACTGATAAGAGATGAACAAAGTGAAGCCGGCCTTTGTTACGTAAAAATTGATAAACAAGATCCGATATTTAAGGGGTACGATAAACAATTTTCAGTAATACAGAACCATAACGATTCGATTACCTTGCCTGAAGATTTTGACTTACTTGGCCATTCTGATAGATGCGAAGTTCAGGTCATGAGGCATAAATCAAGCCCTATTTGCACCGTTCAATTTCACGCTGAAAGATGGAATCCAGCACTAATTCAAAATTTTATTGATTTATATAAGTAAGGCCAAGAGCCTGAAATCCGATATTCAATATGTTGTTTAAAACAAAACCCGGAATCAGATGCTTAGATATTTCTTGTGCTCCATTGGGGTAACATGGGTCCTGAACTCTTCCCATTCAGCCATTTTAAGAGCTATGTAATTGTCGTGAATGTAATCTCCCAGCAAGTCTTTTAGGAACTTGCTTTTCTCTGCCTCCATCAGAGCCTCGAACATGCTTTTTGGCAAGAAACGCTTATCCAATGCCCTCTTCTGTTTCTTTTTATATGCACTTCCAATATCAGGCTTGCCACAGTCGAGGTCTTCCTTGATGCCCTGCATGCCCATCCCGATCAGGGTCGCCATCTGCAAGTAGACATTTCCTGCAGGGTCCGGGCTTCTGAGCTCGATTCTTGTATTTTCCGGGCTGCTGGAGTAAGGCACCCTGACCATCGAGCTTCTGTTCTTCAAACCCCAACCAACGGCAACCGGAGCCTCCCGATCCAGGACATAGGCCTTGTAGGAATTCAAGGTTGATGCCATGATAATCGAGGTCCCCCTGGCATATTTCAGGATTCCGCTGATAAACTGCCTTGCGACCTTGCTGAGATTAAAGTCTGAATCAGCATCGTAGAACAGGTTCTTTCCGGCCTTATTATGCATGGACAAATGGATGTGGAAAGCGCTTCTGTTCAGCCCATCGAATGGCTTGGGCATGAAAGTGGCATAATACCCGTACTCCTTTGCAACCTTTTTGGTCACATAATTCACCAGCAAAGTCCTGTCAGCAGCGCTGAGTGGATCGGTAGGCGACAGGTTGATCTCGTGCTGGGATGCGCTGACCTCGTGGTGCGCTTTCTCGAACGTGATACCGCACTTGCCCAGTATCCTGATTATGCTTTTCCTGACAGCCTCGCCAGTGTCTTGGGGATCTGCATGAAAGTAACCGGCCATGTCGGTATGGACTGCGCTGTTGAATTCTTCAGAAGTCAGCAGAAAAAACTCGTGCTCCGGCCCGACAACGAACTCAAAGCCGGCCGATTTTGCCTCATCCAAGACCCTCTCGAGCACAGCCCGTGGGTCAGATTGTGACCTGACCCCGTGACTCTCGTATATTGTGCCTAAAAAGACCCCGATCTTTTCTTTCTTGAGTTCGATGACCTGAAAGGAGTTAGGGATTGGAACGAGCAACCGGTCACTGTCATCAACTGTGCCAAGACCGGCAATGGCGCTTCCGTCAAAACTTATCCCATTCCTGATAATTCTGTTGATGTTTTCAGCATTCACGTCCAGGGCCCGTATTCTGCCGTTTAGGTCCGTGGTAAATATTTTGACAGAATCCACTTCCTTTAACCTTTCTCTCCTCTTCATTTTTTAGTCCCTCCATTCACTCTTTTTGCACCTGAAATGATAAGATAGCCCGGGGTAGGAGAGAAGATCCCTATATAGGTTAAATAGGTTATAATCCTGATATCCCAGCCAGGGTTCTTCCCAGCAATGTCCCGATGTCGGTTATCCCAAATCGAATTTATTGTCAGAATTTATAAACATTTACCGCCCGCGATTTTGCATTTGAAGTCTTAAAACAGATATATGTATCTGCTACCGTCACAAAATCCAATCGTCAATTGTCCGAACTTGTTTTATCCTGTTCAAGGTTATATTAATCTCAACGGGGTGAGATTAACTATGGAGCATGAAACACCCGCAGGGAAGTCGGCGGAGAAAATCAAGGTTGTAAAGGGTGATCTGACCAAGATGGATGTGCAGGCTATAGTGAACCCGGCAAATAGCAGCGGCGTCATGGGTGGCGGGGTCGCCTATTACATTAAAAGGGCCGGCGGCGAAATAATCGAGCAAGAAGCAAGGAGGCAGGCACCGATACAGGTAGGCGAAGCCGTCCTGACACCTGCCGGAAAACTCAAAGCGAGGCACGTCATACACGCACCCACGATGAAATACCCCGCCATGAGAATCCCGGCTGCTAACGTCCGGGCTGCCACCAGGACGGCCCTGGATTTGGCAATAAAAAACGGGATAAAAACGATTGCCTTCCCCGGCATGGGCACGGGCGTTGGCGGTGTCGGTTACAAAGAAGCGGCAAAAGTCATGGTTGACGAAATCAGGAAAAAACTTGACAGATTTGACGTTGTTTATCTGGTTGGCATAGATAATGATCTTGTGGACGCATTCGAAAAAATTCGTAGTAATTCACAGTAATTCGTAATTTAAATTCTGAGGAAAATTAGTTATTATGCCGCTTGCGGTTACCCATGTCCTGACAACGATAATCCTCGTGGATTTGTACAGGGATTATTTTGCCAAACGCGATGGTTATTTTAGCCTGCATACGATTCTAATCGCCGGGATTGGTGGTTTGCTGCCGGATTTGGACGTTCCTATCAGCTGGATGCTTAATTTTTTCGGTTACTCGAGTGAGATTATGCAGCACGGCGGTATAACCCACACGCCTTTCTTTGCCGGCTTGTTTTTGATTCCGGCCATTTTTCTGTGGAGGAAAAAGAGACGCAAGCAAGCTGTATATTTCTATGTAATCGTGTTCGGCATCCTGTTGCACATTTTTTTGGACTATCTCATAGGCGGGGGCATGTTCGAGGGGATTATGTGGTTGTTCCCCTTTTCTTTACAGACATGGAAGATTCACATAATCTCGTATTTCAACATCAGAAACATTCCCGAAGCCATTGATGCTGTCATACTGGTATTATGGCTGTGGCACGAAGAAGTCAAGCACAAGATTTCCGATTTCATCTGAAAAGATTTTATCTGAATAGATCAAACTATGCGAGATCGAAGACAGCAACGTCCTCGTAGAGTGGCCCTTTCGGTGTAAGCGTGCTTCTTTTGAGCCTGAAACTGTCTATTTTGAACGGCTCCCCGAATTCCAGACCCCTTCCTTTCAATCCCCTGACTCGGCTGACGAATTCGCGCTTGTTTTTGACGAACTTGACCCTGCCCAGAGTCACGTGGGTCTGGAACCTTGAATCAGGCTTGAAGCCAAGCTCTGACAAAGCATCGTCGATCTTATCGTGCAACTCCTCTATCTTATTGGCGGGTTCGAGGCCCACCCACAGCACCCGCACGTAGCTCTCCGACGGGAACACGCCGAATCTTGAGAGGGAAGCGGAGAAATGTTCCGCCTTGATTTTAAGCAGAGAATCCTTGATTCCATCAGCTTTCGTGTCATCGACCTCGCCGAGGAATTTCAGGGTCAGGTGTATGTTCTCTGGCTCGACCCATTTGATTTTCACGTGCTCGTCTCCTATCTCATTTTGTAATGTAACTAGTTTTTTCCTCGAATCTTCTGGTATCTCGCACGCTATGAACAGCCTCATTAGAATTAGTGGAAAAAGGTTAAATAAAAATCATAGCCCCGCCAGGACACCGAACATTTTGGTAATAGCCCTACCTAGTTTATATTAGGATGGATGATAAAAATTATATTGATTATAAATGGCAAAGAAGAAACAGGCCAAGAGTATTAAGGTCGGGACAGTGCGGATAAAGAAAAAGGATCTAAAAGCATATGAAAAGACTTCCACGTCCTGGAAAAGGTCAACTGTTGATGTCCCTGATGCTTTGCATGTAATCGATTTATTCAGAGCCCACGGCAAGTTCAAAGCACTTATCGACACCAAGAACCCTGAATTTTTAAAGGGGCAGCGATCACCGGATGGGGTGTGCCAGGGAGCGAGGATAAATATACTTCCTGATGGAAGGAAGCTTGACAAGGCCTATTCTTTATTTGCAGAACATCTCACGATTCACGATGAGACTTCAAATACGCACTGGGACGTAATATACCGCAATCCGGGCGGGACATATTCTTACCTTTACACGCTTCACAAGAAAGCGAAGTTCATCAAGAAAAAATACAGGGAGGTTGAAGAATTCGAAAGGCGATATCCCGAGCTTATGCGAAATGTTCACTTGGCCTTGCTAGATAGAAATGACAATATGGCTGTTCCCATGTTCACAATATTGACCACTTACATGAGGATTGGCAATGATATATATTTCAAAGCAAGTGGTCACAAAGGGCTGACGACATTAAAGAAAAGGGACATTGAGATATCGGGAAGGGCCGTGACATTCACATATCTGTCCAAGGGGGGTGTTCCAAGAAAGATTGCAAGGGAATTTCCTGACATTTACATAAAGAGGCTAAGATCGATGCTCAAACCGTTAAAACCTTCTTCGTTTGTTTTTGTAAACAAATCAACCGGTCATCCGTTGAGTGATTCTCACTTCAAGGCCGCATTCGAGAAATACTGCGGTAAGGATTTCTTCCCCCATATCGTAAGGTCGTATTATGCAACAGAAAAGGCCAAGGAGTTTCTAAGTCAGCATGATACCGCCACAAAAAAGGAAGTCCTTGATCTCTTCAGACATATTGCAGATGTTCTTGGGCATAAAAAATTTGTAAAGAAGGAGCATGCATGGAAAGAAGGATATAACGTTACCATCCATCACTATATCCAGCCCGAAGTCCTGAACAAGCTAAATTCACTCTACAAGTGATGACTTTCGAAGCATTCCTACTTACTTCTGAAGCCGGATTGTCCATATTGACATTACCCACAACGATCTTATGGGTTATAGCCTCCCTCCCTCGATTTCCACAAAACCGATATCAAGTAGTGTTACATAGCCCCGCCAGGAACCAATTCCTTAAGGGTAACAGTAGTTAGGTTTTATGCTGCTTTATTACAAAATTCAACTTATAAATTTTTCAGAAATTTCTCCTTCAATTCTCTTATTATTTTCTTGATTTCATTTATGTTCGCTTCTGTTATTCCCACTTCTACAGGTTTTCCGTAGTAATTGACACTATTTCTTATTTTCCTATAGTTGTCAAATTTAATCGAAATTAAGTCTTCTCCCCTTTCTTTTAGAAAGTAAGTAAACGCTTCATGCGAATAAACTTTGTAACCATCAATTGATGCGATAGCTTCCACTATTTCTCTCAGGGATTCGTAGTAGTTGGTCATTATTGTGGCCGAACTGACTTCTGTCAATCTCATATCTTCTATCGATTTCAGGTGATTTTCCGACATCTTTATCAGGGATTTTGCAAGCTGCATATCAGGGGTTCCCTTCCTTACTTTCTTTGACTTTATGAAATCTTCAAAGTTCATTTGAAAACCTCTAAAAATCCGCTCAGAATGATACCGTTCAATATGTTGTTCAGAAGCTCTTTATTGCTTCTTTTCATTGTCTCAAATTCCTTTCTGGAATGCTTGAAAAGCTGGATTTCTGCGCCGAGCTTTGACTCAAATTCAGACAAGTCGAGTTTCTTTTTCGATCCGGATAGCACAAAAAGGTCTATGTCGCTTTCGCTGGTGTTTTCCGCTTTTGCAAAGGATCCAAATAGAATAATTACATCGGGATACCCAAGTTCGTTTTCAAGAAAATCTACAAGACCGGAAGATCTCAATTTTTTCACATTATAATATTTTTTCATGTCTCTAAAACTGATACTTTCCGTATCTGCTGAAAACAGAATGTAATTTCTCTCCGACTTCTTATTAATGACACCGTCCTTTACGAGCCTACCTAGGTATTTTGAAGCTGTCATTGGATTTAGCTCAGTAAGCCTTGCGACTTCCCTCAGATTGAACTCCCTGTAGGAGTCCTCAAGGAACAAATTCATTAAAGTGTCTAATTTTATAGACATGTGTATATTTATCTATACAGTTGTATAAATAATTATCGTTAGCTTCAGAAATAGCGTTAACTGCACATAAAAGTAATAAAACGATATCAAGAATGCGTAAGTATCCCCGCCAGGGCTTTATAGCCTTTTAGCCTAGCCCCCCTGAATATTTATTAAATATTTACGCTCATCTGACTAATATTGTTGCCCAAACATTTTATGATGTCCCGCGTGTTTACCTTTATAAACCTATAATCAAAAAGGTCCTAAATGAGATTCGAAGAGCTTAATATTAACAAAGGACTTCTGAAGAAGGCGAAGGAGGATGGTTTTGAGGGCTTGACCGCCATCCAGGAGAGATGCATACCACACATATTAAGGGGCAGGGATGTCGTCGGCCAGGCAGAAACTGGGTCGGGGAAGACACTGGCATTTGCCCTGCCCATTCTGGATATGCTCACACCCGGGAAAGGCATTCAGGTTATCCTTCTCACGCCTACAAGGGAACTGTGCGTTCAGGTAACAAGCGTCTTCAGGGATTACGGAAAAATGCTCGGGATTAAGGCAATCAGCGTTTACGGTGGTGTCGGAATTGAGCCGCAGATAAATAATCTGCGTTCGGCTGATATAGTCGTTGGAACTCCCGGAAGGATACTTGACCATATA
>Ga0315533_1000392_pt1 | contig 39076 bp, 23 predicted proteins | sample SalMarSW160130MG_FD_203081 | JGI IMG/M metagenome (GOLD analysis project Ga0315533, IMG submission 203081) | Salt marsh sediment microbial communities from the Plum Island Ecosystem LTER, Massachusetts, United States - Salt Marsh Sediment SW1601-30 ...
AAATACCGGTTCAGCGCGGAAGAACTTCGGTCAATCATCAGTGAAGCAGGTTTCATTCCGTTAAGGCGAAATCAAAAGTATGAATCCTGGAAATAAAAAAGGGGCACCTGTAATGCCCCTTCAGTAAAAACAGTAAGTATCTTATTATACCTTTCCCTTTTCCTTTTCTTTATCGTCCTCCCCATCAATTTTTGAGGCCTTTTTAAACTCCTTCATTCCCTGACCTATACCTTTGAACAGTTCAGGAATCTTACGACCGCCAAAAAGCAGAACGATAATAAGTAATACCAGTATTATCTCGGTCAGACCAATCTTTCCCATCTCAGTAAATATTAAGTTATATGCAAAGTTAATAATAGTTTGATAATAGCAACCAAATAATAAGTACTATTTCCTTATAAGCCTCATGATATCGTTGCCATTAGCTAGAACAAGTAACGATAGTAATATTATCATCCCCGCTATCTGTGCGTATTCCAGGAATTTGTCGCCGGGTTTTCTACCTGTTATGACCTCAAACAGCAAAAACATTACATGGCCTCCGTCGAGGGCCGGGATGGGTAAGATATTCATAACAGCAAGAATTATTGAGAGGAAGGCTGTCAGTTCCCAGAATGACTGCCAGTCCCACACGGCCGGGAAAATACTGCCTATAGTAATGAATCCGCCCAGCGATTCATAGGCTTTTGTATGCCTTGAGAAGATAAGCCTGAACTGTTTCAGGTAGTCTCCGATAGATTTAAATCCTTTGGCAATGCCTGCCGGGATTGACTGGAAAAACCCGTAGTTTATAGTTTTGAGCTCGAATAATTTATCCATCGTCAGATAGCTGCTGCCTATACCAAGCATACCGGCAACAGTCGGTGTAACAGTTATATCGACAGGTTTATTCTGGCGGAGCAGGTTCATTTTTACCGGCCGGTTTTTATTCTTTGCCAGGTATTTCTGAAATTCGTCAAACCATTTAAATTTAATATCGTCGAGACCGATAAGTTCGTCATCAACGAGCACTCCCGCTGCTTTTGCGGGTGATTCTTTCTGAAAAGTGGTTATTATATATGGACCAAAAGGTGCACGTGGTTCAATCTGTCCCTCTCTTTTAAGAAACCTCTTAATATAATCCATTGTGATGTCAATGTTCACCACTTCTCCGTCACGATCAACCTGTATTGTTTTACGGTCGTTCAATACTATATCGGAGGTTATTTGAAAGAAGTTTTCAATATACTGGTTGTCAACTGATAATATCTTATCTCCATTTCTGAGTCCAAGTTCATATCCCACCGAATCAGTAACAATACCATATTTGACGTTTGATGTGGGAAGGTATGTTTCACCCCAGGCAAAAAGAACAAATACATAGATCAGCAATGCCAGGATAAAGTTGAATAATACGCCACCGGTCATTATAAGAAGTCGCTGCCATGATTTTTTTGATCTGAATTCCCATGGCTGTGGCGGCTGTTTCATCTGTTTACTATCGAGCGATTCATCAATCATACCGGATATCTTCACATAACCACCCAGAGGAAGCCACCCTACACCATATTCCGTTTCGCCTCTTTTAAATTTAAAAAGCGAAAACCATGGATCGAAAAAGAGGTAGAATTTTTCAACCCTTGTTTTAAATAATTTCGCTATAACAAAATGTCCCAGCTCGTGTATAATGACAAGAATTGAAAGGCTTAATATAAATTGAAGTATTTTAATCAGTACTGTCATCTTTTATTTTGAAGTTTATGTATGAACCCCGCTGTCGCTTCCCGAGTTCTCTTATCTGTTATCTCAAGTGACTCAAGTTCAGAGGCCGCAATATATGGAATTTTTCCCAGAGAATATTCAACGACGTCGGGCATTTGTAAAAATCCGATCTTCCCCTCAAGAAATGCCTTTACTGCAACTTCATTTGCGGCATTGAGGATACATGGCATGTTGCCTCCCCTGCTCAAAGCCTGGTAAGCCAGCGAAAGGTTTCTGAATTTGCCTAGGTCAGGCTCCTCGAATGTTAAGGAATTATTTTCCCTGAAGTCCAGCCTTGGCAGATCTGATACAAACCGGCGGGGATAGCTTAAAGCAAAAAGTATCGGGATCCTCATATCGGGCATGCCAAGCTGTGCTTTTACTGATCCATCTGTAAAATGGACAAATGAATGAATTAACGATTGAGGATGAATCGTGACCTTTATCTGTTCAGGTTTAAGGTTAAAGAGCCATTTTGCTTCAATGACCTCAAGACCTTTATTCATAAGTGTCGCTGAATCGATAGTTACCTTATCTCCCATATTCCAATTGGGATGTACAAGAGCATCCCGGGGTTTAACTTTTTTAAGTTTTTCTTCAGTTATATTTAAAAAGGGACCCCCGGAGGCTGTCAGGGTAACCATTTCAATATTCTCATGTTCTTCGCCCATAAGGCATTGAAAGATAGCCGAATGTTCTGAGTCAACAGGGATTATGGAGCTTCCCGATTCTGAAACCAGTTTACTTATTATTTCACCAGCCACAACAAGTGTCTCCTTGTTGGCAAGTGCGATTTTCTTGCCTGCTTTAATTGCATTTATTACAGGTTTAAGTCCTGAATACCCGACAATAGCAGCTAAGACCGATGTTGCATCTGACCCGGCAACAACCTGATCCAATGCTTCATCCCCGGCATATACTTCAATACCTGTACCATTAAGTTCCTCCCTGAGTTTCTTATAATGATACTTGTTGCTAATTATAACACTTTCCGGGCGGAACTTTTTTGCCTGTTGTATAAGCAGGTCAACATTATTGCCCGCAGCCAGAATAGATGCCTTAAATTCATCCGGGTATCTCGAAATGACATCAAGTGTTTGAGTTCCTATTGATCCTGTAGAACCTAATAGTGCAATTTTTTCCGGCATACGGATTTAATGATTATTAGAAGATAATATGTTTTTCGGGGTCAAGCGGGGTTCCCTTGTACCAGATCTCAAAATGGAGATGTGGTCCCGAAGTATATAATTCGCCGGAATCACCGACTATTGAAATTGCTTCTCCGGCATGAACCAGATCGCCGGTCTCTTTAAGCAGGCTTGCATTGTGTTTATATACTGAAACGATATTGTCGGAGTGCTGTACTTCTATAACAAAACCTGTCTCCATCGTCCATCCGGTAAAAATTACGGTACCGTCGAGAACTGCGGAGACTGTGGATTTTGGCCTGGTAACGATATCTGTCCCTAAGTGTCCTGTTCGCAGATCGAACCTGGCCGATATTATACCTTTTACAGGAGGGAAAAAATGGAGTCCGGCGAGGTTTGTAACCGATTCCTGTGGTGTTGGCTGCAAGGTAAGATTGAATCTTTCCTGCTGCTCTACCTGAGCTCTCAATGCAGAATCTTCGGGTGAGTTTTCAAAGGTAATTGCTTCATAATCGCCTGAGGTATCCTGAATTGAAAACAGATCAACAGGCTCATTTCCGGAAATGATAGCATTAAGATTTGCAAAATACTTGTCTCTGACGGCCAGTTCTTTTTCGAGAGAGTCGAGTCGAATAGCACTCATAAGGATATTACGCCGCATAATAACATCGGGATAGCCGGGAATGAATTCGCGCAGGTTGGTGAAAGCTATTAAAGAGGCTGTGGCGGCAATAATGAACAGTACCAGAAAAGTAATTATCAGAAAGGCATTATATTTAGTAAGTCTCATCCTCCAAACCTCTTCAAAGGTTGTGTCATTGATAACAGAAAATCTGTACTTATCGCGCCAGTTGCGTTTTTTCTTTTCGTTCTTTGCCATTAAATAACTTTTACAGGTTTATCTTCGCTCTGCCACAAACCATGTTTTGTACAGACTGCCATAGCAGAAAGGTTCATTGACACTTCCGGGGCGACAATATAAAAATCTATTTCGCTGTGTGCCGGAAGAGTTCCATAAATACCTGCAGTATAGCGGGCTTCAGCAAGTAATGTCTCCCTGTTCCATAACTGTATCACGCTGATGAAATGGTCATGATCATCAGGATGTGGATATTCTTCTCCCATTTTTACTTTTACTGCAAACTTTTCGCCTCTTTTTACCTGATCGGGACAAATCACATGAGGCATATGGCGGTCGAGGTAATCACGTTTTATCTCTTTCTCTTCCTTTTCTATTTCGGTTGCTTTGAATACCCGGGGCATAGTCTTATAGTTTATTATATATAACTAAGAGATGCAAAATTAGCAATTTATATTGAAAGTCGGAAGTAGGAAGTCGGAAGCCGGAAGTCGGAAGTCGGAAGTAGGAAGTAGGAAGTAGGAAGTCGGAAGCAGGAAGTCGGAAGCAGGAAGTCAGAAGTATAATTTTATATGACCTCTGTCTTCTGTCTTCTGTCTTCTGTCTTCTGTCTTCTGTCTTCTGTCTTTTAACTTGTAAAATAAATTTTAATTTGTTTTGGTAAATAATCTACATGTGTTAACTTTGCATCCACATTGCGGGGTGGTCCCGATAGTTATCGGGAAGCGGTAGCTCGTTGAAATGTTGAAATTTTGAATTAAAGAGATAATACTGCGGGGTGGAGCAGTGGTAGCTCGTTGGGCTCATAACCCAAAGGTCGGAGGTTCGAATCCTCCCTCCGCTACAAGTCAAAATCCCTGGCGCAATAGCGCAGGGGATTTTTGTTTTTGGACCGTCAGAAGCTTGCTTCTGTAAGGGACAAAAGCAAAAAGACCCGGACAGACGCCGAAGGCGGATGTAGGGATTTTGGCTTGTCAGGCTCTACCCAAGAGGATCATGAGCATAGCGAATAATCCTCCCTTACTACAATACAGAAGGAAGGGCACCTGCAAGTTAATTACTTACAGGTTTCTTAATTTATTTTGGAAGCAAATTGGAAGCAGATGTGGTTTCTAATTAGCTCTTTTACCTCCTGAAGGAGTTGCCCTTGTATTCAGGAGTGTCAGTCAAAGTGCAGACTGCTTCGTCTCCATCCACATTGAATACCATAAATTCAGGAAGCTTGGCAGTGTAAGGAGTCCAAAGCCCCCCTTCCTTGCCGTTGGGATTACCGAACTTGGCGAAATTGGTCCAGTAATCGACAATTTTGTTGCTCAACTCCTCGTCGCCCACTGTAAAAGGCCGCCAGCTATACCTGAACGAATGGAATACATACCACAAATCCGCGGAGTGGAAAGCCCCATTATCGTCACCCGGGAGGGGGCGTGCGAATAAATAGGCATAAGCAGGCTTGTTGCTCTGTTCTGCGCGCAGGGCACAGAAATCTCCCACGGCCTTCGTCATATCATTCATATCGTTGGCTGTAAATCCAAACATATAGGGGATATCGGCAATTTCGCCGGTGTGCGCCACATCATTGAAAGTGCCTGTTAAGAGATAGCTGTCGATAACAGGACTCCACATAACGCGTTTTTTGGTGGCAACCATGTAATCATCCGACATTTGTCGAAGCTCCTCGAACGAAAGAGCGCGCATTTCATCCAATGTAGTCTTCTCAAAATAGTCCATCATCATCTTGTTGGCCATTTGGGCCGTATCGAGCAGGATACCAGGCCTCACGTCGCTCAGTCCGCCGCCGCTCATGCTTATTGCATGGCTGATCAGGTTCCCGGACAGTGGGGAAGCGCATAATGACTGGACGCTGCCGGCACCGGCGCTCTGACCGAAGATGGTTATGTTGTTGGGGTCACCACCGAACTGTTCAATATTATTTTGAATCCATTTAAGTGCTGCAACCTGGTCGAATAATCCATAATTACCCGAGACACCGCGGGGGTTTTCAGCCGACAAGAGCGGGTGTGAGAAGAATCCCATAGAGCCGAGACGGTACGTTACCTGAACTAAAATTACACCACGTGAGGCCCAATCCTCGCCGCCGTCCATTTCCGGTTCATAGGCAAAGCCTTCACGATAACCGCCGCCGTGTATCCACATTGCAACGGGCAGTTTCTTACCCGTTTTGCCGGCTGCGGGAGTCCAAACATTCAAGTAGAGGCAGTCCTCGGTAAACGGAACACTGCCGCTGGCGCGCCATTCCCTGCCGTAAAAACTCTCGGGATCCCAGGTTGTTTGCGAGGCAGCATCACCATAAGTGTCAGCCACCTTTACGCCTTCCCAGGGCACAACGGGCTGCGGTTCTTTCCAACGCAGGTCGCCCACGGGAGGGGCTGCAAAAGGAATACCCTTATATGCAATAATCCCCTCCGTCGCGGTCTCCACGCCGATTATCTGGCCGCCTTCAATGGTCAATACGGGATTCGAATCTCGACATGAAACCAATGCCAATGACATGAATATCAAAATAAAGAAAGATAAATTTTTCATGATAGTATTAAGGTTTATTGATTAGTTAGAAATTGAATTCGTTAAAAACCAGGCAATAGTATATATAAATAAACATTTATATTAATACGTATTCTGCATCCCCGGTAACAGACATCATGATTTTCCTAAAAGTTAAAAATACCGGGAGTTACGTTTAATGTTATACAAATATAACAAGAAAAGGGATAATTCCAAAATGAGGATCGCGAGTTAATCCCGCGGTTATCTGTCCGGCCTTATGTGGTCAACACTATCGGCTTTTACACTTAATTACATTTACACACAAAATCCAACCATTGTCTGTGAAAATATTATTAATATCAATGGCTCAACAGCTACTGAATTTGACATATATTGGGCTATTTCCTGAAATCTACGATCACTTTACCTTTCTCTTTGGTAAGATCAATCTCTTTTGAAATTCCATTAACAGTTACTCTATATTTTCCATAGAATGCCGGAGTTGAAAACAATCCTTTATTATCTGTAGTCCCTGATACTTTTGTCCACCACTCATTGAAGATTAGATCCTTATAATCCTCTGCTGCCGGAGTCGGTGTCCAGTCCCTCTTATAGAGCGATGAGGACGGTATCCAGTTAGCACCTTCCCAAAATCCCCACATCAGGATGCCTTCAACAGCGGGATGTGCAAAACATATTCTGTAGAAATCAACTATCTCCTTTGCCTTTGCTTCCTCCTGCACATGTGTCAGTTGACTTTGCCTGTATTTTGAACGCATTCCTGGCATATTAAACTCCGTAATACGAATTGGTAAATTAAAAACTGCCAGTGAATCCAGAGCATTCTTAAGTTCCCGGCGGTCGAATGTTTCCAGGTAGCTGTGCCCTTGAACACCTAATCCGGCAATGGGAATTCCCTGTTTCAGTAAATTACGTATATGAGCCATATATTCAGGCAGCCCAATGCCTAATGGAGAGTCTGAGATCAGAATATCATAGTCATTTACCCATAGTTTTGCATCGGGATCGCCGTTAAGTGCCCATTGTGCCATTAGTTTTGTTATTTCAGGACCAAGCCGGTCTTCATAATAGTTTCCGTGGATCATCTCATTGTTGAGGTCATATTCGGCAAACCGTCCCTTATAACGTTTGGTTATTCTCTCTGCTCTTTCCTGTATTCTCTGTCTTAGTTCATTGTCATCCAGTTCCATAACCCATTGTTGTACATATTGCTGACCTGTATTGGGTGATCTGGCAATCCCCCAGAACAGATTATGTCCTCTGAGGGGGATATGGTTTTTCTCTGTCCAGCTTAATATTGTATCTATTACAGCGTAATTCTCCTGATCCTTCCGTGGCTCCATAATCGCCCACTTTAAAGCATTCTCAGTTACCCCCGCATTGAAATTCTCAAGGAATTTCTCCTTGAATTGTTTTAAATTATTTTGCGACATACTCCCGGCCAGGCTGTTTGGTATTGCACAACCGAACCAGAATTCGTGCCTCAACTGTTCTACAGTTACCTGTGAGCCACGTTTTGCCTGTATTATGAGTTCACCCTTCCGGTACTTTGCTATCGTATCGTCTATACCCTTGTACTGGGCATTGCTTTCAGGGGAATACGTAATTCCGAACATTGAAAAGGCAAAAAAACAGATAATCATTTTATTGATTAAAGGATTATAGTTTTTCATATCGTTTATTTTTAGGGTATTTCTTAAAACACTTTTTCGGAACTGGTTCCAAATGGTTTTTTCAATAATACAATATTATGTTAAAGGTTCATCCGGTTGAATATAATCAAAGATCAATATTATACCAAAATATGATAACTATCAGGGAGTCCCATCCTAAGCTTTTCGAATTAAGCCAGCTTTTCATAGAATGGCATTACTTCTTGAAGCAGCCAATAACTCTTTTCATTTTTTATAATCCAATCGGAAATTTTTGTTGGATCTTAATAACCTCCTGTGACTTTTGCGCCTGATCAGGCATAAATGGTCCGGGAAAGCCGGAAGTTATTCTCCCGTTCATGATAGTACCTAAACTCTGACATTCCGGAGTTTTACCTTCAATACTAATTTCCAGAATGCAGGTTTCGATGTCAAAATCTGCAGTTATTCTTGCCTGTGTTGAATGTTTATCAAAGCCAAAAAACTCCTGCCATCCTGCCAGGTTTTGCCAATTAGGTGGCTCTGGATAATTAAGAAAAAAAGGTCCCCCTCGGTCATCTCTGCTATCATAAAGGTTCCCGTCGATAAAATTTTCATATTTCATGGCAAGATAAATCCTGTTTGGAGTATCAAAGAATATATTGTTTACTACTTTATTGGTATATCCTATCCCAGTTCTTCCTGCTACTATTCGCGTGGATTGGTAAACGTTTAATGAAATTGCATGTTCAGTGCATTTCCCAAATAGATTATGCGCAATTATCAGTTTCTCATTGCAATCGGAACGAATAGCTGTTCCGTTGCCAAAAGCCCATTGGTCCGGAGTAGGAGTAGTGGGATCTTCTAATATATCATTATGTATATCCCAAAAAATATTGTGGTCGACTAAATTCTGCTCGAAATTTATTTCCATCCAGACGCCTCCAAATAAAGTTGTAATATCAGCAAATACATTGTTTACGATCCTGCTGTTTACGGTAGCCACGTCAAACCATATACCACTGGCATTATTAATATGACGGAAAATATTTTGCCTGATCAGAGTATTATGTGGTCCATGAAACTTCAAACCTGCAGATTCACAATTCCTCTCCAGGTCCAGTAAACCAACATTTTCAATCAGGTTTTTTTCAATCAGTATGTTATCCAGTCCCGGTCCTGCAATTCCGCAGATTCCTATATTTCGAATAATGTTGTTACGAACAATATGCCCATCCCCTTTATAAGTCCGATCAGCAACAAAATCCTGACTTCCAAGGTCTATGCCTTCCGCGTTGCACCATTCAATTATGTTATTTTCAATTATCCAGTGATGTCCTCTCATGGTACTGACTGCCGCTCTCTGAGGAACCGGAGGCCCGTCTGCAGCATGTTCGAAAGCAAAGCCGCTTATTCTTATGTACCCTAATCCAAAATCTTTCGGGGCAAATATCTGTTCTCTTGCTGTAACCTCGAAAGATACTGTTGATGGATCAACATCTTTCGATAAACGTATATGAAGTTTTAGTCCCGGATCCTCAGCCCAGAAAGCATTCTCGTTCTGTGCCAGCTCTGCAGGACCTAAGACCTGCTTCAGCGGTTTGCCGTCAACATAGACAGCACCACGGTATAGCAATGCCCGGGCCAGCCACTCGGGTTCACCGGCACGACCCCACCTCGAAATATACCGATAAGTATTTCTGACTGTAAACGGATTATAGCCTATGAAAAAATTTGCAGGAACATCTGCCATCCAGACTTTTATATCATCTGCTAAGGGTGTGCCCGACGAGGGAATACGGGGGCCCAAACGTACGCCAAAGCCGGAACTCGGACGGAATTGGGGTTTCCAAATCTCTGATCCCTTGACAATTACCTTTTCGCCTTCAGCAACCTCGTATGAGATCATTTTGTCAGGAGAGGTACCGCCCCTTGCAGGTTGAATACATTCTCGATAGACTCCTTCATGGACTATTACTTTTTCACCCGGCTGTAAAATTTGAGCAGCCGCATTAATTGTTTTTAAAGGCCTTTCTGTTGTCCCAGGGTTATCGTCGGATGCCTGCGGATTATTCCGGGCAACATGTAACACTTTCGTGTATGTTGTTTTATCGTCCCAGAAAGCGAAAGGTTTTCCATCAGGAAGTAAATCAAAGTTACCGGAAGGTCCGGCTGGTGCTGTTACTTTAGAATTCTTTTGCTGACTCGACAGATCACTTGAAGTAACAGGTTTTAACATGGTTACAGTAGTGAAGATCAGCATAACTGTTAAAAAGAGCCTGGCAATCCAAACTCTGGCATTTGAGATTATAATCCATGTCTTCATAGTAAAATGTTTTGATTGATCATTTATGATGTCCTGTTTAATTTTCGAATAGAACTAAAAGAAGACTTAAGATCTTTCAATTTTACCTGTATTGTCCAGTACCAATAAATCGTATGGGATCTATTGTTGTTTTTCACAGCAATATACAGATTTTCTTTAAAAGATGGACTGTTCTTCCAGAAAAACAAAGCATAAAATATGACGAAATAAAGTTGCATTAACCTTTATTATATCTGGCAACCCTGGCAGAAAAATCCTCAAATGAGCTTAATGGTCTGGTAACTTTATAGTTAATAACAATTTATTGAAAATTCAGCTCCATATTTTCGTAACTATTCATTATGGGGCCATTTTATAATCAAATGGATTATACAATTATCTGGTAATAATCTATTGACTGATGGAAAAATTAAAAAAAATGACTAATAATTAAAAGATTTTTTTCATAACTTTGTATCTTGTTAAAAGATTTTTTTCATAACTTTGTATCTTCCACAGAAAGATAGTGATCTCGTAATAATTCAACCGAATTACTCATTTATAAAATTAGGATTGATTAAGACAGGCAGACAGGGAGTAAAGAAGATTTGATTTTTCACTATGGAATATTAGTTGATCAAATAAATCCAAACCTAATCATTGTATTGCCTATGAAAAAAACTCAACCTGAAAAAGGGAAAAAATCTTATTTTTCTTAGAGAACTGTAACTAATTAACAATATCAATCTAACCTTAAAATTTTTAAAAGCATGAGGAAACATACTATTTTATGGTTTTTCTCAAACCGATTATTAAGAAAATTAATCATAGTAATCAATGTTACTTTTTTGATTACTATGGTTGGTTTTTCAGATATCTTTGCGATGCCTGACAATCCCGGATTACCTGCTGCATCCAATAGTGAACTGCAGCAACTAATCAATGTCTCGGGAAAAATCACTGATGCCACTACCGGTTTAGTACTACCAGGTGTAAATATTGTGGTAGAAGGAACAACTAAAGGAGCCATTTCTGATATCAATGGGACATACACCCTGGATGGTATCGATCGGAATGACAGTCTTACATTCTCATTTATAGGATATGTAAAACAGACTATCCAAATAGCTGGCAGGACGGTCATTGATGTTGCCCTTGTTCCTGAAACTACCGGACTTGAAGAAGTAGTGGTAATCGGTTACGGAACCCAGAGGAAAGAGACTCTGACAGGTTCTGTTGCTGCTATTAAATCAGCCGACATTGTAGCTACTAAAAGCACAACGGTGGCAAGTGCCATACAGGGTAAGGTTGTGGGTGTCCAGATCCGTCAGCAAACCGGTGAACCGGGCGTCTTTAACAGCCGGATAAGCATAAGGGGATTCGGCGAACCTTTACTGGTTATTGACGGAGTGGTGCGCGACGGAATGTCGGATTTTGAGAGACTCAACCCTGAGGACATTGAGAACATTTCGGTCCTGAAAGACGCCGCTGCTTCTATATATGGGATGAATGCAGCCAATGGTGTTATTATTGTAACAACTAAAAAAGGGCTCGCCGGAAAGACAGAATTCACAATCTCCAATATTTATACGGCCAAAACGCCTACTGTAATGGAGCACCAGTCACTGGCTGATGCTTACACGTTAAAATATATGAACAACGAAATGTCGAGGAATTCTAACCTTTCTCTGCCTATCAGTGAGAGTGAACTTGAGAAATGGAGAATAGGGACCGAACCGGGCTATACCGATTACGACTGGTTTAATAATATGATGAGAAAATGGATCACTTCTAATGAGTTAAACTTCTCGGCAAGGGGAGGTAATGATGTTATTACCTTTTTCTCAAGTTTCGGATTTATGGACGACCATGGATATTTTAAGATTAATGAACTCGAGAAGTATAAAAAATATACCTTCCGGACAAATGTGGATGTTAATCTTGCCAAAGGTTTAACGGCAAAAGTATCATTTTACGGGAGATATGAAGATCAGACCCAGCCGCCTATGGGTGTTTTCTGGATTTTCAAACGTATATGTATGAATGACCGCGGATATGGTGCATACACGCTGGCTAATAACGGCCATCTCAGCAGGGTCCCTTGCGAAAATACCAATCCCATTGCCGAGCTGAGCAGAGACATAAGCGGGTATAACCAGACTTTAGGTTTCCAGTACCAGTCAACAATAGACGTGAATTATGAAGCACCTTTTTTAAAAGGATTATCAATGGGCGTACTGGCCGCTTACGACGGGATGTTAACTGACAACAGGCTTTTAAACACGCCTTTTCAATTGTATGATTACATAACTGATCAGCCTGTCGGTACTCCCGGGAAAGCTACTTTTCAGAATACCATTACACATATGATCCGGAAAAACATACAGCCCAAGATATCTTACAAGACCAGAATCGGGCAGGCTCACAATATAAGTGCAACTCTTGTAAACGATATCAGAAAAGTTGATTACAACAATTTACTGGGCAAGAGGCAATATGATGACCTGTATACAACGGATATTATAAACCAGGGCAGCTTAACAAATGCATCTACTACCGGATATCGCACTGAACAGTCATATGTCTCTTTCCTTGGACGGTTCAACTACGATTATAAGAGTAAATACCTTCTTGAATTCAGTTTCAGGGAAGATGGTTCATACCGTTATTCCCCTGGCAGAAGATGGGTATTTTTTCCCGCTGTTTCTGCAGGATGGAGAATAGGCCAGGAGGCTTTTATTAAAAATAATCTTCCTATAGTTTCCGACCTGAAACTCAGGGGATCATGGGGTCAGTCGGGTTATGATGCCGGGAATGCATTCGAATATGTCGAAGGCTATGAATTCACCTCGGTAAGCGGTGGATATGTATTTAGTGACGGCGTACTTACCCTTGGTATGGTTCCCCCGGGAGTGGTAAACGATTATCTGTCATGGGTACATACCACAACAACAGACTTTGGTTTTGATCTGGAGTTATGGATGGGAAAATTCGGCTTTACAGCTGATTATTTTGAAAGACTGGAAGAAGGATTGCTTGCAACCCGAGTTGCCACCGTACCGAATACATTCGGTGCATCTTTTCCGCAGGAAAACCTTAACAGCCAAAAGACAAAAGGTTTTGAGTTAAGTGCTTCACACAGGAACACCATTGGGAAACTGACCTATGGTGTAAACGCAAACATGACCCTCAGTCGCTTGTTTTTACTGCACCAAGAGCAATCACCCTTGAGGAGCACATGGGCCAAGTGGACCAGCGGTCAGAGTCCCTGGGTTCCTTCGGTTGGTGACCGTATTACCGGCAGAGCCTGGGGATATAAAAGGGATGGGATATGTACCAGTGTAACCCAGGTTGAAACTGCTCCCTTAATGGGCGGTACACTCGGTAACTCCCTGACGCTGCCCGGTATGGACATAATAGTTGATGTTAACGGTGATGGAGTAATAAACAGTAGCGACCAGATGCCTTTTATGTGGGCCGGGTCAGGATTTTTTGGTGACGCTTTAAATCCTCCCTTACAGTTTGGTCTTAACATGAATGCCAGTTATATGAATTTTGATTTCACCATCGGGCTTGCGGGAGCAAGTATGTACACTATGAACAAGTCCAGATACGACCAGTGGGGATATGGCACCAGGTACCCGATGTTCTGGGATAAATACCTCGACAGGTGGCACACACAAAACCCAGATGACAATCCGTTTGATCCGGCAACTGTCTGGATACCCGGTGAATGGGAGGCACTCACAGCAAATGCCAATAATCAAACCACGAACCTGACAACTGATAAGTGGAGAATGAATGCAACTTTCCTGAGAGCCAAGAACGTTGAACTTGGATATACAGTACCAAACAACGTTACCAGGGTAATAGGACTTACCGGCGTAAGGGCATTCGTGAACTGCTTTAACTTGTTTACTCTCTGTAATAAGAACCTCAAGGATGTGGACCCTGAACGTGGTGAAGGAGCTTATGCTACAAGTAATTCGTATCCGCTTATGAGAACGTTCAATTTTGGTCTGGAAGTTAAATTTTAAACAGTAAAGAGATGAGAAAGATTTTAATTTATATATCAATTTTCGCTTCCTTCTTAATCGTGGAAGCATGCGAAGATTTCCTGACAATTGAACCTCTGGACAAGACATCCGCAGATGTTCTGTTCTCAAATGTCGCCGGAGTAAAAACCGTTCTGGCGAATATCTATCAGAAGATGCCCATAGAAGATTTCACCTGGACAGGAGGAACTGGATTTAATCAACACCCCGGAGGGGCATTCGGAGGGTGGCACAAGGCCGGTATGACTGATGAAGCTGTTCTTGAACCTAATACCGGTCGTCAACCGGGAGTTTTCCCTGGTAATTATTGGGATTATGAGGCGATAAGGCAGGTGAACCAGTTCCTGGAGACTATATTGACTCTTAAGGATGAAGGCAAGATGACTGAAGCTTTATATACACAACTCTATGGTGAAGGTCACTTTATCCTTGCATACATGTATTTTAAGTTAGCAAGTCGCTATGGTGGGGTTCCTATAATTGACGAAGTGCAGAAATTGTCGGAAAGTGGCGATAACTCAGCATTATTCGTTCCCCGTTCCACCGAAAAGGAAACCTGGGATTTCGTACTCAGCGAGTGTGATCTGGCAGCAGCCAATCTGCCCACTTCTGTTACTACATCAGATGGTATCTACAGGGCTACAAAATGGGCAGCTTTGGCCCTCAAGTCGCGGGCAGCTCTCCATGCAGCTTCTATTGCAAAATACTGGACCAATGCTGCACTTACAGGTGATGCTGTTAACGCAAAGCTGGTTGGAGGAATGACCGCAACCGATGCCAGTAACTACTACCTGCAGTGTATCAATGCATCAAAAGACATCATTGATAATTCCGGGAAGACACTCTATAAGCCCAACCCGGCAAGTAAGACAGAAGCTGCCAAAAATTACCAGGATATGTTCGAGACACCATCAATGGCATGGGATGAGGTTATATTCATGAAAACATATATCGATGGTTCCGTTACAGGCCAGCAGGGTCATGATATTGATTTCTGGCTGTATCCTCAACAGTGTAAGTTCCAGAATCTTTATATGGCCGCAAGGTTTGGAGCTTCCCTGAATATCGTTGACCTCTTCGAAGATTATACTGACGATGGTAACGGCCTGAGTGTCCCTGTTAAAACACGTACAGACGGAGTTGAGGATGAGTATGAGGACGATCCGAAAAACCTGACCAGTTTAACTCAGCCTTTCATTTACTATGACAACCAGTATGATATCTTTAAAGATAAAGACGTAAGACTGCAGGCCAGTGTCGTATTACCGGGTTCTACTTTTCATGGTACTGAAATCAATATGCAGGGAGGACTGGTTCAAATGGATGGAACACCTGTGATTTATTCGGTAAGTACGGCCGTCGGACCGGATGGGAATACATACTACACCTACGGTTCGGCTAACGAAGCAGGATATTCAGCTTTCGGGCTGCTCGGTACCGCGGCTGCCAATTACAGCAGCACAGGTTTCGCTTTAAGGAAAACCTTACAGGATACTAAAAATGTCAGTACTCCTGCACTTGGTGGTTCTACACAGCCCTATATCGAGTTCCGCCTGGCTGAGGTCCTTCTCAATTATGCCGAAGCAGCTATTGAAAGCGGACAGGGTGATGCCGGATTGGCAAAGACCTACCTGAATGCAATCCGTAAAAGGGCCGCGCACACTGATGAGATCCCGGCTACATTAGAGAATATATTGAAAGAAAGGCGGGTAGAGTTTGTCTTTGAAGGAACACGCTTCTGGGACCTTTACCGGAGAAGGGAATTTCACACGGTATTTAATGCGTCTAAAAGGTACTCCCTGGTCCCGATAATAGATCTGCGTGTGAATCCTCCAAAGTATATTTTCCTGAGGGTAACTAACTATTATGACCAGGCCGCAGGCGGGAGGACATTCCTTACACGAACCTATTATGGCGAAATACCTGGTGTTGCTACCAACAATTTAATTCAGAATCCCGGATACTAAACTGTAAAACATGATAGTTATGAAAAAGATATATTATTTGATCCTATTGATTACAGGTCTTCTTCTCGGAGTAACTTCCTGCGATATGTTCAAAATAGACACCTTCTCCGAGCCGGATGCACAGGTTTTTGGAGCGATAAGGGATAGTATCGGAGGAGGACTTGTAGAGACCGATTTACAGAACGGCTCTACTATCGGAGCATATGAACTCGGTGAATATTCGAGTAATCCTGAATTGAGAACCTGGTATATTAAGGAAAATGGAGAATACCGCAACAACCTGGTTTATTCAAATACTTACAGAATTGAATTTATGAGTTGCAACTTCTTCCCTTATACTATCCCGCAGTTGGAAATTAAACAGGGTGCAAATGAGATCGATTTCAACGTTGTGCCGTTTATTCGCGTTAAAAATCTTTCGATAACGCACGATGCCCCAAACAGCAAAATCGTTGCGACATTTTATATCGAAGGAGGAAAACCAACAGTTAAAGTCGCCAGTATGGCATTGTATGTGTTCACAGACATGCATGTAGGGGAGTACATTAATAAAACAGTCTCCACAGGAACCGGTCAACCTACCAGGTCTTTTAGTCCTGCAGCAACAATCGATCCGGAAACACAATATACCTTGTCAATTGATCTGGCAGCAAATGCCTCTGTATTCAGTGTTCACAGGAACTACTATTTCAGGGTCGGCGCAAAAGCATCCCAGGCAGGAGTTGGTACTATCAGGTCTAACTACGCTCCGTATGTTGTAATAGCTCTTTAAGATTAAAGCTATTAACTGACATCTGACATGTCTTAACTAAATGCTAACTAAGACAGAATATCAAGGAGAGGCAGTGCATTAAAGATTCAATGCACTGCCTGTTTCATTAGTATCCTGGTATTGTCGACCCCCCATTGCAAAAGCCGGCAGTGTTGACAACATCCGACCGGTCAGATAACATAATAATATTTATTTATACATCAGAGATTTAACTCAGGCTGCGGATGGTCAATTTACTCCGGATGAATGTGGTCAAGGTCATTGGCTTTTCCATTAATAAGGGCATGTCTGCGGAATGACTTTAAACAGATTTATTTGCTTAGAACTTGAATATTTCTGATATTTATAATTGACTCTAAAAAGGCGAGAGCGTATATTTCAATGGTATAAAAAATAGTATGAAATAATACCTGTTTCATATAACCAAATAATAACTAATTAACTAAGAAAGGAAATGATCATGAGAAAGAAAACGATATTAACACTAATTGTTTGCGCCCTCCTGGCCACTGTCCTGGTAAATAACGTGCATTCGCAGACAGGTCGACCGGCTCGTGTCAGTACATTAACGGGAGCAGTCTCTCTGGACGCCAATTCCAAAAGTACCGGAACAGTCGATTGGACCCGGACAGCCCAGGAAATTGACGGATTCGGAGCTTCTGCTGCTTTTCATATGGCGGGAGACCTTATGAGTTTCCCCGAACCTCAGCGCACCGAGATTCTGGACATTTTATTTTCACAAAGTAAGGGCGCCGGGCTTTCCATCGTCCGCAACTTCGTCGGCGACGGTGGATCCTGGGGGTCAAAAACGAACGGTCCCGCTCCGTCCATTGAGCCGCAGGAAGGAGTCTGGAACTGGACCGGTGATGAAGATGAGATCTGGTTCATGCGGGAAGCAGGCAAACGTGGTTGCACACGGTACGTGAGTACTGTCTGGAGCCCACCTGCCTGGATGAAGACCAACAACAGCGTTATCGGTGGCCACTTACGGCCCGACAAGTACCAGGCTTTCGCGGAGTACCTCTCTATGTATGTGCGTGGCTACAAGGAACATCACGGCATTGATATCTATGCCATCTCTCTGGCTAATGAACCCGATATCACTGTTAAGTACTCGTCCTGCTATTGGACCGGCAAGGAATTCCATGAATTCCTCAAGTACCTGATCCCGGTCTTCGAGCGCGACAAGATCACGGCTAAAGTGATCGTGGGAGAGCACAGCGCCTGGACCGAGAATCCAGTGCTGGAATCTCTTGCAGATTCTGTCACGGCAGCACGCATTGATATTGTCGGCGTCCATGCATACGGTACCGCCGACCGGGATCCCTTCCCTCCAGTGTCGCAACGTTCCGGCCCATTGGTAGCGACACTAAAACAAAAAAAGAAGATATGGCAAACAGAGGCTGCCAACCTGGGCAGGAATTACCCTGATATACGCGACGGACTCTACTGGGCGAAAGTACTGCACACCCACGTAGCGGATAATCGTACCAGCGGTTGGTTCTACTGGTGGGCCGTGAGCCCGTATCCTGGAGGCGGCAGTTTGATCCACATGGACCCGAAAACTAATACGTATACGGTGGACAAGCGCCTCTATACCATCGGCAATTACAGCCGGTTCGTGAAGCCAGGATACTTCCGGGTGCAGATGAATTCGGAATTGACGGCAGGCGTTCTGGTATCGGCTTACAAGAGTGAGCCAGCACGCCAGCTCGTGGTGGTGGCAATCAATGAGAACGTAAAAGCACGTGAGCTGGAACTTCGCCTGACCGGTATCAATGCGACCTCGGCAGCGCCCTGGAGGACATCACAAACCGAAGACCTGGTTGGTCTCCCTGAACTTCGCATTACTGATAATACGCTAAAAGCGACTCTGGCTCCGGGCAGTGTCACGACGTTTGTGGTCGCCGTTACACTACCTCAGTAGTCAGAGTCTGGAGTAATTTCTTCTGCATCAGCGCACAATTACATAATGTTACTGATATTATGTTCATAAGCTGTGTGGTGTATAAAATTGATTTTGGTTTTCTTTTAAATATATTTTATTTTTAACAACTTGAAACTGTTAAGGGAAGAAGGGAATTCTCTTTATTCTAAATATTATAGCTTAATGTTATAATTCTGCTCAGAAACAAATCAACTATGTATTATAAAATCTAACCTAGCTAATCATGTGCAAATTGAAATTAAAAACAGTAATTCTGCTAACAACACTTACGGTAATTACTAGTATTTCATGTTCCCGGGTTTCAGAAAAATCGGAGACTTTTTCTGTTCAGATAACAGACAAACCGATGACATTCTGTAATCCTATCAGCCTGAGCGTTGGCTCTGAAAGAGCACGCAGGGCCGGAGAACCAGTAGTAGTCCTTTACAAGGATGATTATTACCTCTTTATTACCGGTGGCAGGGGATACTGGTATTCCGGTAATATGAGAGACTGGACCTATGTCAATGCTCCGGATTTCCCATGGGGCTGTCCATCAGTTGCCAGTGACGGGGAAACTTTATATGCCTCCGGGGATAAAGGCCAACATGATGTGTTTTCCAGCACCGATCCTAAGAATGGAGTTTGGAATAAAGTTGGCACTTATCAGCGGGATTACGGCGATGCCGACATGTTCTTAGATGACGACGGACGATTCTATATGTACTGGGGGTGGTCACAGGTTTTACCCTTTCAGGTCGTTGAACTGGATCCGGATAACGGCTTCAAGGAAAAAGGAGAACCTGTAGTCTGTTTCTTTGGCGACTATGCAAATCATGGATTTGAGCGGAGAAGAAAAGAAGATGTGATATTTCCCTTCTTCACACACAGACCATACTTCCCTGAAGAATCGCCATGGATAGAGGGGCCCTGGATGGTAAAGCACAATGGGAAATACTATCTGCAATATGCTGCAATCGGTCTCGAATTTTCGTCCTATTCACATGGGGTCTATGTTGCTGATAACCCTCTCGGTCCATTTGAATATTCCCAGCATAATCCTCTTACATTTAAAACGACAGGATATATTCTTGGTGCAGGTCATGGCAGCACTTTCCACGACAAAAACGGGCAATTATGGACTATTTGTATGATCCCGGCATTCTATGGTGGAAGAGGAGGCGGTGAGATCGTTTTATTCCCTACTGCGGTTGATGCTGAAGGTGTAATGCACTCCAATACTGCTTTTGGCGATTATCCGCAATATTATCCTGGTATCAAAGAAAATGCGGTTGATAATAACTTTACTGGGTGGATGCTTTTATCCCATAAAAAATACGTGGAGGTATCCTCAACCCTCGAAGGATTTGCACCTGGTAATGCCGTTGATGAAAATTTCATGACACACTGGAGTGCCGCAACAGGTGATCCCGGTGAATTTATGACAATTGATCTTGGCAAGGAATGTGAAATTTATGCCCTGCAGGTCAACTTTGACCAGCATGATGCAAAGATAGCATTTGGCAGAGGCCCGGGGATGGGCATGGGTATGGGCATAAACAGGAATGTGAGCATGAGTAATCCTCGTTATCAGTCCTTTACATTACAGGTTTCAGGCGATAATAAGAACTGGTCGATGTTGATTGATAAAAGTAATAATACCGTCGATAACAGGCATGATTACACAGAACTTCAGGAACCTGTAAAAGCCAGGTATGTTAAACTTACAAATGTTTTCACCCCTGATAGCGGGAAATTTGCAGTTCAGGAATTGCGTATTTTCGGGAATCCCAGTTTAGCTAAATTCACAGAGGTTAAAGATGTTATGATTGTCCGAAACCCGGAAGATCGCCGCGACGCTACCCTGCTGTGGAAACCTGTTGAAGGAGCCGACGGTTATGTTGTCAGTTACGGTATTGAACCAGATAAGCTTTACAATTACTATATGGTTTATGATGATTATACAATAACCATCCACAGTCTCAACAGGGATCCGGAATATTATTTTAAAGTTGAGGCATTTGACAGCGGAACGGATTACTACAGGGAGAGAACGGAACAGACGATGGGCAGGGGTGCAGAAATTGAACTTATGAAGGATAGAGTAATGATTGAGCGAAAAATGATTAAGGAAGGTCAGAATGAGTACGTTTTTGAAAATATTGTACCGGGCCAATATACATTCAGACATACCTTTGGTCCCGTATTGTGGAGAGGAGAGTTGACTAAAACCGAATTGATAGGTTCAGGTGATCAGGCCACAGTAACAGATACTCTCTCCAAACTTGGTGTTGGAACAAAAGTGACCGGACAGATGGAAATGAAAGTAATCCCGGGTAAGGAAAGCGGGAAATTTGTCGTGATATTGAGTTATGATAAACAATAGCCTCAGCTATTGTTTATCGATCATTTATTTTCGTTCCGGTAAAGATAAGGTTACCAAGTTTCGGTTGCTGCATGCCCGGAGGACCCAGACGGCGCCGTGAAGGTGCAATGATCTCTATCTTCAGTTGATCACGCTCGAATGTAAACCGAAGAGTCTCATCAGATCCTGGATTGAACATCGAGAGATAGTAGGCCGAAAGCTGATTATCGCCTGTCCAGGTGCAAATACCTGCCGTGTGGACCGGGGTGACTCCCATAGTGTTGGGATAAACCGTGCGGGCAATGGAGAGCGATCTGTCGGTCATACCAATCATCCAGTTGTCCAATCCGAAGGGAATGTTGTGGATGGCACCGGGCGATACAAAAGTAAGATAGCAGTTACCTGAGGCATCGAAACGGAACAGGACTGAACGGATGCCTGTTGCATTCTCATCCATCCGGTATCGACGGGTGCTCATCGTCACCCTCGAGGTGCTGGTTCCCTCGAACGGGAGCCTTATCTTGTAGCCGGCAATCGCTGCTGTCAGGTCAAATGAGCTGTCAGCCTTCAGTTTCTTGTCGCTCATAGAGGGCAGCATATCGTATATCAGACTATTGAAACCGGCCTCATCACCTATACTGCTGTGGCAAACCAGGATGAAATCGTAATCCGGGATCACCATAATCAGTTGGTTCTGTCCTCCGATGGCCCGGTACGAGTTTTGACGTCCCATCCAGATCTGATAGCCATAGCCCTGAGAGCCATCGTCCGCAGCATTCTCTTCAGGAGTCCGTTCAGGATGCTGGTAGATATGCGGAGTTGTAGCTGCATCGATCCATGCAGGATCCAATAGTTGCTGTCCTTCCCATTTTCCTTTGTTAAGAAGGAACAGGCCCATTTTTGCCAAATCCGAAGTCTTCATGTGGGTACCGCCGTTACCCATGTTATATCCGTCATTGTCCATTTCCCAAACAACATCCGCAATGCCCAGCGGATCGAGCAGACGCGGTTTCAGATACTCATAAAGGGATACTCCGCTTACCTTTGTTATAATGTGGGACATCATGTGAGATGCCGTAATGTTGTAAGCAAAAGAGGTACCCGGCTCATGGGCAAAATGTGCTGCCAGGAACGAACGCACCTGGCTCTTGCCTGAACCGGCATATGACATCGAGGCGTGGCCTACCGACATGGTCAGCAGATGTTTGACTGAGAGCCCGGCCAGCTGAGGTGAAATCGTATCGGGAAGCAGATCGGGGAAAAAGGAGATCACCTTATCCTCGATGTTAAGAAGCCCCTCCTGTACTGCAAAGCCGATGGCGGTAGAAGTAAATGTCTTAGTTGCCGAATACATGGCATGCTGGTACTGAGGAGCATATGGAGCCCACCAGTGTTCAGCAATCACCTTTCCATGGCGGATCATCATCAGCCCGTGGACATCATACCCTTTTTCATCAATCATCTGAAAAAACCTGGCGATGGTCTCAGAAGGCACGCCCTGTTCCTCGGGAGTAGTTCTTGGCAATCCATCCTCAAAAACATTGGGATCCTGAACGGCCCGAGAACATCCGTTTACAAACACACACACCAGTAGGAGGGTAAAGAGATCCCGAAAATGCAATAATCTTAATTTCATGCTTTCATGTTTTATGTTGTTAATATTAGAATCCAGGGATATTATCATTCAAATCACATTGAATTAATGTTTCATTATCTTCAGTGCCCAGTCCGTAACAGAAGAATCCTGTGAGTCTGGGAAAGAAGTAATTGTCAGCGATCCATGTTCATCTGTCCTTACGGTAATTGGTTTGTGCCACTCCCCTGTCTGAGGATCAAACCATATCAGGGAATATGGTATGTCAGGTATGAATCCTGTCAGAGTAGGTTTGACCGAACCGTTTTCAAAGTACAATAATGCAAAATCTTTCTCACTGTTCCTCATCATATATGACCACCCGTCAAGGCCATCGTCAAAACTGCCGGCAGCTTTCCTGGGCAGAATATCCTCCTGGGCCGGCTCAAGAGCCTGATACCTTTCACCTTCGGATAAAATAAATTCTCCTAAATGTCTCATATAGTCAGCCGATTCATATTTCATGGCATCCCATATATGTGGCCGCAATCCTGCCGGTTCACCGGTAGTCGTTATATCATAGGCTGCCGTTCCATGAACATGTCCCGGTAAACCTCCTGAAAGGACGGATACATACATCATTGCCCTAGTAAAGTAGTTGTCACGGACAGAATTAACGGGCGGATGCTCTCCATGTGGTTTGTTGATAGAATGGTCCCATCCGGTATAATAAGGTTCAAAATTAATGGCAGGGTAAGCCGGTGTCAGCTTAAACAAAGTATCAAGCATGGCTGAAACACGATGATCACGAGGATTATTACCCACGCTGTGCATTGTAAGCCATGGACAATCCTGTCCATGACCGAATTGCGTGTAGGTTGAGTTGTTTATGAGTGTAGTATGTGGTTGTCCAAAAGGCATTGGTCCGAACTTCTTTAAGTGATATGTCAGGGCTTCATTGAATTCATCAGCTGTAAGACTGTATTCTTTTGGAATCCAGTCGAGATGAATGCCGCTGAAAAGAATATTATAAGCTCCATATCTTGAAATAAGATATTGAATATACCTCGAGTATGATTCATTAAAATCAAAGTATGCTTTCCAGGCAGGACAATTATCGCGTCTTACACTCTCGAGCAAAGGAACAAATCCCTGTTCAGAGAGATATTTCATCTTTCTGTCAAGGCTTTGAAAATATTCAGGTATTATTCTGTCAAAATCTGCCACTCCTCTGTGTTTTTGAGACATCTCGAAAGGTTTGTTCCCGCTTTCATCCCTCATATCTTTGGAAGTCATCTGTCCGCTCTTGACGAAATAACCGAATTTTTCCCAGGCATTCCTTAAAAATATCCCGTTTGAGTCGGCATAGGTATTTGCATATTCATCTGCTTCCCAGTTAGGGAAACAGGCAATCATACTTACAGAATTAAATCCCTGCTTTTTCCTGTATGTCACAGCATCTTCAAAGCCAATTCCGGGACCTGGTTCGTAGTTATCCGGCGAGACTGCATTTCTGAAAGGCAATCGCCATGTAGAGCCTGCGAGCCAGGTGTCGCCGATCAGGAAAAACGGAGTCCCGTCAGCATACTGAAGGGAATGACCATTTTTTGACGGTCTTATAAAACCGTGACGGTTTAGATTCTTTGCTATCTCTTTTTTTGACCATCCGATAGCGTCAAACTTACCCTGTTTATTGTTCAGCCCATTATCATCAGGCTGATTCGAAGAACTTTGCCAGTGCCATTTGCCAGGTTTTGTAGCAACAACTCTTACCTTAAAAATATTGCCTCCATTCCAGAAGCCGTATATACGCTTCGAAAAATCCGGACCTTCTAACTCCACCCAGCAGGTTACGTCGGTATAAGAGTTACTGTATTCCTTTTCTGCCAAAAATGTTATCTCAAACATCTCCCAGGGATGCAGTTTTTCCTCATTACCGGTATTTCTGACGCAGGATAAGATGGTAATTAAAAAAACACACAAAATTGATATAAGAAGTCTGTTGTAAAGGTTATAATTCATACTATAAGTTTTTAACCGAATTTGAACATATTAAGGTTTATCTGATCAGCAGGTTTTGATGTCTTGTGATAAAGTTAAGCAATCTCAGGTGACTTTTAAAATGAATCAGATGCTAAGCCATTATAATCAAAATAAAAGTTGTTTATGATCAAACAAGGTTAAATTTTAATAAGTTTGATACCGGATATCTGATATTATGAAATTAAGAAAAGGATTCATACCATTAATGATAATGGGATTGTTACTGATGCTTTCAACCAATTGCAAAAAAGAGAGTAGTACTGCCGCAATCGATGAATATGATTTAATAATAGACCCGGATAATCAGTTTCAAACAGTTGAAGGATTCGGCGCTTCATTAGCGTACTATGAAACCTGGCTGACTGCTCACCCAAATAAGAAGGAAATTTATAATGCTATTTTTAAAGAGTTAAGTCTGAATATTCTCAGGGTTAGAAATGCCTATGATTATGATGCGGAAATGGTTGACCGGGTGAGCGAATTTGTACAGGAGTCTGAGGCAATTACCGGTAAACCCATAAAAATTTTATCAACTTCCTGGGGACCACCCGCTTATTTAAAGAGCAATAATGACTGCACGCACGGAGGTACACTTAAGTATAGTATTTCGGATACAAAAATGGAATTTGATTATTCAGGATTTGCCGGCTGGTGGGAAGGGGCTCTGAACGAATATAATAGTAAAGGAATTTATCCGGCTTATATCAGTATACAAAATGAGCCAGATTTTTCTGCTGATTATGAATCCTGCCGGTTTGAACCTGTAGAGAAAATAACCGGTACTGATACAATTGCAGGGTATAACAAAGCATTAGAGGCTGTATATAACATGGTTGAAGAAAGAGTGGTTAAGCCTAAACTATTAGGACCTGAGTCAGTTGGAGTAGGATACAACGTAGTAGAAAATTACATCAATGAATTAAATATTTCTTATATATATGGAATAGCGCACCATCTCTATCATGGGGTGGATGCGGATAATCCATGGATAAGTACAGATATAACCAAGATGGGTGATTTCCACCCTGAAATTCCGCATTTTCAGACAGAATATAGTCTCGGAGACTGGTTTTCTTTGGCAGGATTGATGTATAAATCTCTAAATGATGAAAATGTTGTTGCCTACTTATACTGGGATCTTATCTGGGATGGATCAGGACTTATTAGTTTGGATTTTCCGTGGGATGAGAGCAGTTGGACAAATTTAAAAGGGTATGCAAAATCGAAATACTTTTATGTGTTCAAGCAGTTTTCAGCATTTATTCATCCGGGATGGAAAAGAACAGGAACATCCATAGATAATAATGTGGAAGCTCTGGCATTTATCAATTCTGCTCATGATTCTGTATCACTAGTATTAATAAATCGTTATGTTGATAAACAATCCTTAGTTAGAATTTCCGTCCCGGCTTACACAATTGATAAAGCATCAGCATACAGGACGTCTGCAAACGAAAACTGCTCACAAATCGGGATTTTGAATAATTCTGAAGTAATGCTCCCTCCCCGTTCAATTACCACTGTAGTGATAAGTCTTTAATTTGGTGACGCAACGTTTTAAATACTTAACAATCTGATATACTATGTGTTATATATTTAATCGACGGAGAATGGATTGTGTACCTTTCCACATAATGTTTACGCCATGGCAAACAGGAAAAGGAGCGAAATGGACTTTAATCTTAAAGAAAAGAGGGTGTCACTTTTGAGATACCCTCTTTTTTGACAAAAATAATATCTTATTTAAATAATCTTGGAGCAAATTCATTGAGTGCTCTGCGCCAGGTAAGCCATTCGTGGGCGGTGCCCTGGGATTCGTGGAAAACAATGTGCTTGATGCCATGAGCCTCGAGGGCTTCGACCTGCTCCTTGGGACTGCGTTCTTCGGTACCGGTGCTTATGAACAGCAGGTTCATCTGTTTGTCGAAAGCAGCAGCGTCTTTGAAGACACCGTTGAAAGCTGTTTCAACAGAAGGGGCTTCTCCACCGCCTCCCGGGCCCATTCTGCCCATGAAGAATCCGCTGAACGTACCCATCCAGGCAAATTTATCCATATTATTGAAAACAGTGGTAGTGGTCTGCATACCACCTCTTGACAATCCGGCCATCGCTCGGTTCTGCCTGTCGGCCTTGGTGCGGAAGGTCTTGTCGATGAAAGGTATCAGGTCCTTAATGTAGACCTGGGTTACATCACTCATTGGAGCCATGCGTACATCGGAGTTGGCCTTGAAATCGCCGCAGTCCATTACTACGATCATGGGAACAGTTTTACCGGATGCAATCAATCCATCCATGATGTTACCCATGTGTCCCTGGTTGGACCAGCCGTTCTCATCCTCACCCCAACCGTGAAGCAGGTACAGCACCGGATACTTCTTTTGGGGATTCTGCTCATATTCAGCAGGAACATAAACATTGCAGTGACGTTCCATACCATTAATTTCCGACCAATAGTATATGGAACGAATTTGTCCATGAGGAATGTTTTTATTAAACCTGTAATAATCCCCTTCAGGTCCTTCGGGAATTTCTATTCCTGATGATTCCCAGTTGCTGCCGAAAAAGGCTTCTGTATTCCGATCCATAACAGGAACTCCGTCAATTGCGATGGCATAGTAATGAAAACCAACTACCAGCGGATCAGTAGTAATCCACCAAACGCCACTTGTATCTTTTTTCATGTCGTGATTTCCACCCAACTGCAGTTGAACAGATTTTGCATCAGGAGCTACAACTCTGAATATGGCCTGATGCGTCTGCGCATTAACAGCCGGGTATTGTGATATAAAAATATTGGTTGATGCAGGTTTAAATCCTTCCGGCGGTGGCTCTACCTGCGGAGCACGCATTCCCGGCTGGGCTGATGCCAGACCACAAATCAAAACTGCGGTTACAATAAAAATAACTTTTTTCATAATTTGAAATTTAATAGGTTTAACGGAATATTTATAAAATCTTTGTTGATTACGGGTTATATTTCTGTCCAAGTACCAGTTTATCACCTGAATCATCTATCTCATATAGTTGCGGTTTACGGGGTCCGTTCCCTTCGGAATGGTGGATAATAAATAAATGCTTGCCCTCAAATGTGGTGAACAACATGCCATGACCGGAATTATCGCCTTTGAAAGCCTCTTGTTCCTGTACCCATGGACCTTTGATGCTTCCGGATGTGGAATAAGCTATACCTTGAGCATACCGATGCTCACCCCAACTCGACCACAGCATGCCGAGCTTACCAGTCTTTGTGCGGAACATTTCCGGACCGTCGGTAACCCATCCCGGCATTTTCATACCAAAGGTGGCTTCACCGATGGTGTTCATCTCTTTGGACCATTCAGCTTCACTGGCACGAAAGATGGTGGTTGGTTCAGCGGTTCGATGAGTCAGGTCCTTTGAAAGTGGCATGTAAGCCATGGTTCCGTCGATTAATTGGGTCCACTCATGAACGAATACCATATAGGTAGTGTCGTTCTCTTCATAGAGCGTACCATCAATGATATCCCAGTTTTCCGGACCAAGGCAAAAATCATGGTCGGCTACCAAAGGTTTGTAAGTACCTTCGGGAGAATCGGCTACTAAAAGCTGTGTCTGGTTAGTTGGCACATTGTAACGTCGCGGAACATTTTCAATCAAGTTACTGTGGTCACTCCAGGTTCCGGCATAATAGTATTTATCCCCAATATGGTGAATCTCGGCAGCTGCAACGAAGAGTCCATCCATCCATGTCCCTGAGAGGTCTATGATTGGATAGGGGCCCGTCCACATCTTCAGGTCTTCACTTTTGTACAGACGACCACCAGTGCCTGTCAGATAATAAGTACTTGTTTCTTTGTCAGGATAAATAAAGGGATCGCTCATTGACATATCATCGAGTGATACGGTCTGAATAGTAGGTTCCGGGCGCGGTGGCCTGGGCTGGCTTGGTCCTGAACCTGTCGGAGGACGCATTCCCCCAAAATTCCGCTGACCCGGGTTTGCGGGAGGTGCCTGCTCACCGGGAACAACTTGTCTTTTTTCTTCAGCCTGGGATCGTGTTGCAGGTGTTGTTTTTGGACCACAGGATGGCATTAATAATACTGCAGAACTGACAAGAAATACTAACCAACAAAATCTTTTCATAATGTTTACTTTTAGTTTAACTCAATTTTTTATTATGGGTTATATCTTTTTTCAGCACTATTCATTTTTGAAACTATAATTTATTAACCGAATTAATAGTACCATGTAGCAATATAGCCTTACAATCAAAATCGATTGATCAATATAGTGATTTATTGGCAATAAACTTAGATTATCAACATTTAACGGTTTCTATTTCTGGTAAACTGATTTCACGCTGTAATATGCTTTCTTCGGTTTCATATCCCTGTCGAAAAGAAGGGGGTAATCGGTCCTACCCCTGACAGGAAAGCCGTTAAGCCATGTCATCCCGTCATTCAGGCCCCAGAAAGTCACCGAAGTAACCTTATCGGCGTTCTTATGCAGTACTTCAAAGAATCGCTTATAGCTATCAGCAAGTCTGTCTTCCACCTCCGTTGAATAGGCTTGTGTCTGCTGCACCTGGTTTCTAGCCCCTTCGCCGTGAAATGAAGTATAGGTTGTAACATCCAGTTCCGTAACCTGGATTTCAAGACCCAGTGATGAAAGCCGGCTTATTGCTGTCTGGAGCATCTCGGCTGTTATATCATTGCTCCAGTGGGCCTGCAAACCTACTCCGTCAACAGGCACCCCTGCGTCCTTGAGTTCTTTTAGCATCATATAGGCCCGTTCGAGCTTGGCAGGATTTACGAGGTTATAATCATTATATATCAGCTTAACATCTGGATTAACACTTCTGGCAATCCGGAAAGCGTTAGCAATGAAATCTTTACCGCATATCTGATACCATCTGCTGGTTGTCCTGTAAATTTCGCCCTCAGTATCAGACAGTGCCTCATTTACTACATCCCAGCAAAAAATAACATCCTTGTAACGATTCATTACAGCTGTCATATATACTTTAAGTCTTTCATAAAGTTGCTCACTGGTAAGCTGGTTACCATTATCATCAGTAAAAAACCCGGCCGGAGTCTGGCTGTGCCAAACCAGTGTATGACCACGCATTTTCATATTATTTGTTCGTGCAAATTCCGCAATGCGATCGGCTGAAGCCCAGTTAAAAACCAGTCCGTTTATGGTATCGAGTTCCAGTGGGCCCTGAGAAAATCCACCCATCCCCTGTCGCGGCTGTCCGCCCTGTGCAGGCTGTCCCTGCTGGCCGCCCTGCGGTGGTGCCACCGGCCTTTGTTGAGCATTCTGTCCCTGAGGAGCCCCGGTTGGGCGCTGCCTTGGAAAATATAAAAGGCCCTGAGGCTTCATCTCATTCTCACAGGTCAGGGTATTGAAATTTTCAATCACCATCTTCCCGGCATCGCCGGTAATGGATCGTCCATTGACTGCCGTACCTACAAGGAAATCACTCCTGAAGAGTTCCTTCAGAGGAATAAAACCAGGCTCAGTCTGCGCGATAATTGTAAGATTCAGTAATATGGCCACAAAGATTAGAGATAATTTTTTCATATTTATTTCCGGGTTATAGTTTCCCGCAATTTAATAACATTCAATCATTTTCATCATATATAAATCTTACTTTTTTCATGTTCCATTTCAATTCACGAATTTCATTCATCAGGTTGTCAGGCGGATTAATTCAAATAGGTTCATCAGACATGTTTATAAAAAGTTTTCTATATTGAAGTTTCTTTATCATGGAATCTTCAGGTTCCAATTTTTTATATTTACTTTAAAATTCTATGCTGAGCTGAAAAGGTATATAAAAAAGACAAGTACATTATCCGCAGCAAGGCATTCTTATGATAATTATGAATTTCTGACGATATAAATAATGTAATAATATATTATTTAAATATTATAATATTTTAATATGAGATTAGTACAATATTCTTTCATGCGAACCTTGCTCATCAATATGAGTTTACTGCTTCTGATTAATGCAAGCCTGTTTTCACAGGACGTGCAGGGCAGGATGCTGACTGGGCCCGGAGTGGCAATACTTAATATTGACGTCGACAGGCCCATAGGAAAGATATCAGAAGGTGTTTATGGTCATTTCCTTGAACATATCAATCATTCGGTTGTGGACGGCCTTTATGCTGAACAGATACGCGGGTGTGGCTTCGAAGGAAAAGACTTCGGGACTTACTGGGAACCGTATGGCGAAGGAGGAACAGCAACTGAGTCGGATACAGATTCCAGGAATGGCAGTAAATCCCTTCAGCTAATGGCTGAAAAAGGCTCAGCAGGTGTACGTGAGGAACGGTTCTATCTAGTGTCCGGACAGACCTATAACGGGTCAGTCTGGGTAAAGAATATTGAGGGTTCTTTAAGGCTTACAGTGCGACTAAAAGATTCCACGGGCAAAATCTTAAAGGAAATACCTCTTAAAGCCAGAGGTGGCGACTGGGAGGAGATCCCATATTCATTTGTTTGCCCCAGGACAGATTTAAAGGCAACACTGGAATTGGAAGCAAAAGGGACTGGTACCCTGCTGATTGATAATATTTCGCTTATGCGCGCTGATTACAGGGAAAATGGCATGTTAAGGGCTGATATACTTCAGGCTCTAAAGGAACTTAAGCCGCCATTCCTGAGGTGGCCTGGCGGATCATTTGCTTCAGAATATAAATGGAAAGACGGGATTGGTCCCCGGGTGTCGAGAAAGTACCATCCTAACGTTCTATGGGGAGGCTATTCCGATTATTACGGTTTTGGAACAGATGAGTACCTGGAGCTCTGCAGGCAGATTAACACCGAACCTCTTATCTGCCTTCCGGCAACAACAACAAAACCTGAAGATGTTCAGTATGCGATAGACTGGATTCATTATGTCAACGATCCAGTTACCACTGAATGGGGAAAACTAAGAGCTTCAAATGGCCATCCCGAACCATATAAAGTAAAATATTTCCAGATCGACAACGAACCTATGAACCACGGGTTTTCACCAGAGCAGTATGCAAACATCGTCAATGTATATGGTGGCGAGATAAGGAAGATAGCTCCTGAAGTAATAATAGTGGCCTGCGGGCAGAAAAGATCGAATGACCTTAGCTGGAGCCAGAAGGTTGTTGATATTGCAGGAGATAACTTTGACATACTGGGTTGTCATAATTATGAATATGAATCTGAGAATTTCCAGACAGGGCTGTTCAGGATAGAGGATTACCTGGTAAAGCTCCGCGATTATGTGCGCAACTCTGCGCATCCGGATATTAAGCTTGCTGTACTTGAATGGGGACTTTGCCGGTCGTACGACTGGAAAGCAGGATTACATTCTGCAGGATCACTTATGCTATATGAGAGGCTTGGAGACGAACTTGAGATGGCATGCCCGGCATTGTTGTTAAGAAATACTGAAGATGATCCGACCTGGACTGCTTTTATTTACCATGATCATGTTTCATGGTTTCCAGGAGGAGGATATGTGGTTGAAAAGCTCTTCAGGGAACATTTTGCCGAAAATTACCTGGCTTCAGCTTCCGGTACTTTCTCGGATATCCGTAACAGGTCACAGTTTTTTGATGATATCTCCCAGATGAAGCCAACCGACTGGAAGCCTGGAAGCGTGGATGCAATTGCAGCAGGCTCGGATGATGGCAAAAAAATTATAATCAAAGCCGTCAATTATGAAAACAACATAAACACACTGCTTACACGGATACAGGGAACCTTAATAAAAGATAATACTGTTGTGAAGATCTACACAATAAAAGCAGGTCTGGATGATCGGGCCTCAATCAAGGAGCCCGGTACTATTACCCCCGTGGAAAGCAGCATAGTTTTTTCAAGAGATATGACTTTTGTGCTTGATCCCTATTCAGTGGTTGTTATAGATATTACATTCAAATGATAATGAACAGATTTCTTAAGCCGGATCAGGTGGCAACAGACTGAATTACAACCACCGGAATGACAGGGATCTGCCTGAAGTTAAAATCCTTTTGCCAGTCTTAGCACACCTGCAGAATACGGGACTACCGTGAGTGTGACGGAGTTACCGGACGGAGTTATTTCTTCTTTCTCCACCGATACGGCATCAGGCTCTTCCATGGAGTTAGCTGCACTAAGCGATCCCGGGGCAACAAAATCATATTCAGCACCTGTCAGTGATTTCCAGTCTCCATCTATTGCCAGATGATACTCGTTCTCGCCGGGATTAACAATTTTAACAATTACATACCTGCCGTTTTCCGATAGAGTAGTATTGATACTCATGCTGCCTGTTTCACCGGAATAAGCCAGACGGTATTTCGAGAAATTATCGTGCCATAGTTTTGTCACGAGGTAATTTGGCGCCACGAAAACTCCTTTATAATCAAAATTAATAAAGGCGTTGTTCCATGCCGGAGCGTCAGTACGGCGTATAAACAGTGCCGCTGCCCCCATTTCAACGACCGGATGCTGTTCACACATATTCAAAAATCCTCCGGCAAAAAGACCGGTACGCCAGTCGATGCTCTGCAGGTTCCACTCTGAGATAAAGAGCTTTATATTTGGATTGGGGCAACTGGCAATCATTTCGGCATACTGATCATACTGCGCAGCCAGTCTTGCTGGACCAGTTGCATATCCGTTTTCACCCTCATAATGATGAAGACTCATATAATCAAAATAACTGCCTGAACGATCAAGGAACTCTTTGTCGGTAGTATTCCCAAATCCGCCACAAACAATAATTTTTATTTTCGGATCGACTTTACGCATTGCTGTAGAAAATTCTCTGACAGATGCCTCGTAAGCGTCAATTCCAAACTCCCACATCTCGTTGTCTATCTCCCAATACTGTACGTTATACGGTTCCGGGTGTCCGTTAGCTGCCCTTTTGCTGCCCCATTTGCCAGTGGCCGGCTCGTTACAATAGGCCACCCAGTTGCAGGCCTCCTGCAGTATCATGTCATGTTCCGATTCAGGCCTGTCAAACCCGATACGTACTACAATAACCGGCTCAGAATTAATCTGACGGCAGAGTTGAATAAATTCATCTGTACCAAAACTGTTCTGATCGTAGTTCATCCACATATAGTGCGGCCAGCGGATACGCTCTTCCTGAGGACCAACACCCCATATCCATCTGTACTGTGCGGCATAGCCTCCGCCGGGCCAGCGTAGACATGTCGGGCCGAGTTGCTCTACAGCCTTATAGATATCAGGTCTGAAACCTCCGAAGCTGATTGCTGAACGTGACATCATACTGACCTGGTCAACCTGAAGGCTTCCTCCTTTTGCACCTATGGCAAAGTCGGCATCTCCTTCGAATTCTCCGGCATCAAGTGAAAATTCATATTTCTTCCACTCAGCACCAGGTTTGCCGATCTCTTGTGCGGCTATGTTTTTGCCCCCGGAGGAAAAAGCAATTTTCAGTTCTGCATTACCGTCACCCATTGCCCATATCGAACCTGTATATATTTCGCCTTTCCTGATTGAGAATGGACCCTGCAAAACACCGGATGTTTCTGCGCCGGCCGTTATCTTCTGCGAGTATTCCATATTTACTGCATTACCTTTCACCATCTCAAATTCACCACTGCTAAAAGATTTCCACTGCGGAGCCACAGCAGGATTCTTAACTGCCTCCGGCATGCCTTCGAGATAAACCTTCTTCCCATCCGCAGAGGTAATTTTGATGTTTTTATACTGTGCAGCAGTATAATTAACACCGAATGCAAGATTGTTTTTTGTTTCCGTGTTCTCAAGATCACTGAATTTCAGTACTTGTTTGCCATCCCAGAACACTTTGACATTGTTACCATCACATTCAATACGCAGATTATGCCATGCTTCTGGAACATCAATCTGACCAGGCTTCACTTCGACGCTCTTAACAAATCTCCAGACAGTCATTGTCATGGGTTTGCCGTCACGTCCCTGACGTTCGGTCATAGTATCCCGTTCTATAGCAAACGTGGCCACTTTGGGCAGCTGCTCCTTACTAAATGGATTTGCAGATTCGTACTGTGGATCACGCAGGCGGAAACGATAACTTCTGCCGCCTGAAAAGTTCCTGAAAAAAACTCTCATATCGGCATAACCGCCGCTCCACATATGTCTGCTAAGTTTGTATGAACGCCATTTTATATCGGTGCTTATTACGTAACTGCCGCCATCGACAGTCACCAGGGGTACAGGCTGCTCCATCAGGGTTGGTGAATGAAGCACGTTGTCGTCATCTTCATACCATCCGTCGAAAAATCCCTCACGAGGGGAGATACCGGGATACTGTTCCGGCTCAAATGACCGCTCTGCGACCATTTCACCCCATAAACCACCATCGGCCGAAAAATAAATATGCTCAAAAAGCTGACCGTAGATCTTGGGATCAACGATTCCAACAGGCGTGCCGGATTTGATGTTGATGTTTACTTTCCGGGCCTGCTGCCCGGAAATCAAATAACAGAACATCAAAGCTGCGGTAAATAACAGATACTTTTTCATATTATAACCGATTTAAAAAGTTTACTTTCAATTTATCCCCACCACTTCTCTCCTTCCAGCAGATACTTCATCGCCACATCTTTATTAAGGTCCAGGCCCAGACCCGGTTTATCGGAGAGCTGGATATAACCATCCTGTATTATCTCTCTGTCATATTCTATCAGGGTTTCCCACCCGCTATGACCATCCCGAGAATCCGGCTTATAATCATAGCTTTCATGTCCGATAAAATCAAACATTGTGGCAGCACAATTAGCTGAAGCGATTGTAGCTATCGGTCCCATAACATTATGTGTAGCTACAGGCATATAATATGCATTTGCCAGGGCTGCAATTTTCTTCGCTTCCAGTAAACCACCTGTCATAGAAATATCTATCTCAACCATATGAACTGCCTGGTTAGTTATAAATGGAAGAAAATCGTACAGAGTATAAAGATTTTCACCACAGAGAATGGGAACCGGAGAGGCTGCGGTAAGCTTAGCCCATGTGTCTACATAATTTATTGGCATGGGATCTTCTAGCCACCATGGTCTGATCGGCTCCAGAGCTTTAGCGAAACTCAGGGCATCAAAAAATCCAAACTCCCAGTGGCAATGCACAATAATTTCAAATTCGTTGCCAGCCGCTTCTCTTAAATTAGTATATGCGCGAATATTCGTTTCCAATTCACCGGAAGAAAGTCGACGATTTAGTGCCTCACCTCCGGGACGTCTTGATATCCTGAAAGGTTTTGCTGCTGTCCATTTCTGAACAGATTGCTTAAGGTAATCCACCCATTCCTTACAGGAAGCAGGATCAAGCATATTTCTGGGCTGGCTGGTCAGATAAGCCCTTACACGGTCAGTGAAACATCCTCCGCCAAGTATTTTACGCAGTGGCATACCAAGAAGCTTTCCGACAAGATCCCACAGGGCAACTTCACATCCGGTAACGGCATGCATACCAATCCCTCCATTACCCCCGAGATATGATACACGGAATTTCATTTGTTCAGTGAGGCGTGCTATGTCGAAGGGATCCTGCTTAACAAGAATCTGTCTGAATGCATTCAGAACCACATCCTTAGCTCCCAATCCTGTAACGTCGTGATGACATTCACCAATACCGTATACACCAGCATCCGTTTCAATTTTAACCAGTGGTAAAACATGACCCCTGCCTATTTGTACACGCATACATTTTACGTCGGTTATCCTCACTTTACCTGACTCGGTTTCTGCAAAACGGCCAAAGTCAGGAACCACAGTAGCAGCCGGGACAGTTGCTGCCATCGTTTTTAAAAATTTATTTCTGTTCATGGTTGCTTTGGGTATTAACGTTATGATTATTATTTTACTGAAAATCTGTAGATGGTTCTTGATTTGAATTGTTCACCCGGATTTAAGATTGTTGTTGGAAAATCCGGATGATTGGGACTATCAGGGTAATGCTGCGTTTCAAGAGCAAGACCTGACCTTATATTTGTTGACTTATTACCGGAAAAAAACTGCAGGCCCGGCTGATCGGTCAAAACTTCCATGATGCGGCCGCTTTCAGGATCATACACAGTAACATCAACCTTCCCCTTGTTGTCAAGAATATAATTATGATCATATCCGTTGATTACGGCATTTTTATAAGTATCCCCAATTCTATCACCAATTGGACGCGGAACAGTAAAATCAAATGGTGTTCCTTTCACCGGACGGAGTTCCCCTGTCGGAATCTTATATTCATCGAATGGCGTAAAGGCTGAAGCTTTTATCGTGAGAATATGGTCAAATATGTAACCTTTACCTGCTCCGTGAAGGTTGAAATAAGCATGATTTGTAACATTTATTACAGTCTTCCTGTCGGTGGATGCAGCATAATCGATGATGATCTCATTCTTTTCGGTCCATGTATAGGTCGCTTCGATCGTTACTGTCCCGGGAAAGCCTTCTTCCATATCAGGACTTACATACGTAAATTTAACTGCCGGTTGCTTCTTATTTGCAAGTATCTGTGCATCCCATACTTTGGAAAACCATCCGTTGCGGCCTCCGTGGAGTGTATTCGGCTTATTGTTCACTGGCAGATTGTATATAATGCCGTCGAGTGAAAACTTCGCATTTGCGATTCTGTTGGCATACCTTCCTATAACAGCACCTCCGTAAGGATCACCTTTTAAAATTGATACCAACTTCTCTGATCCAAGGGTTACATTATCTCTTTTACCATTTTTATCGGGAACTAAAATGCTTACAATCTTTGCTCCGTAATTTGTAAGCTTCAAAGTATTACCTTCTTTGTTTGTTAAAGTAAAAAGGCATACTTCACTGCCATTGTTAACGCCCAATACTTCCTTAGTGACCGGTTCGCTGCTTTTTATTTTCTGATTGCCAAATATTGCCAGCACCAGAATCTGTGCAATTGTTAAGAGATAAAATCTCTTCATGAAATTGAGTATTTTATAAATGTATATCGAATACCAAATTTAACAGAATAATTAGGAACTGATGCATTTTCTCTGATTTAGAAAAACAATTATCTTGGCATTATTGAGTGAAAATATTCCTAACTTTCACAATTGGTTATATAAAATATCAGTAGTGTCCGACTAATTTTTTAAATAAAGGGGTTACTCCCCGAAAGTTTCACCCCATGTTGTAAGTTTGCATTGCTAACCAAACTATACAACATGAGTAAAGATACAGAAATAAAATTTGTCGGACAGCCGGTTTTTAAACAGATAATGAATTTAGTGAATAAAGTTGACATACAGGGGCTGATCAGTAAGCATAACAGTGATTATTATTACAAATCATTCAAAACCAGGACGCAACTATTTACAATGCTGTTCGGGATATTAAGCCGATGTGATTCAATGACTGAGATATGCGAAGGATTGCGAGCTTTAGGAGGGAAACTTAATCATTTGGGATTGGATGCCGCACCAGCAAAAAGTACAGCATGCGATGGTTTGCGCAACAGAAGTCATAAATTTTTTGAGGACTTGTATTTTAGTTTGGTAAAGCATTATCAGAGTTTTTTGTCGGACAGCCGAACGTTTGGACTGACATTTAAAGAGGTTCTTTTAATCGACTCTACCACGATACGATTGTTTAGTGATATATTAAAAGGAGTTGGCCGTAATCCTAAAGGAGATGGGAAGAAGAAAGGCGGATTAAAAGTACATATGTTGATAGACGCAGTTCAATCGGTTGGACGGTTTATTAAAATCACGGCTGCCAAAGTTCATGATACTAAATTTCTGAAAAGCCTGGAATTAATATCTCACAGCATGGTTGTTTTCGACAAGGCATATAACTATTATCACCAATTTGCACTTTGGACTCAAAACAAGGTGTATTTTGTCAGCCGTTTGAAAACCAACGCTGTCTACACAGTAATAGAGGTTAGACGAAACCATTACCGAAAGAAAGGAATAGCAAAAGTACTCAGTGACGAGATAATAGAGATGGAATACCACCCTGAAGACGAAACGGGCAAGAAAAAAACAAAGATCACAAATAAGCTACGATTAAGAAAAGTTTGTTATCAGGACGAGCGCAATAGATATTATGAGTTTCTGACAAATAATTTTGAGATAACAGCTGAAGAAGTTGCATTCCTTTATAAGAAAAGATGGGGAATCGAGATTTTGTTTAAAAAAATGAAACAGAACTTCCAACTGCACTATTTTTATG
>Ga0315533_1000394_pt1 | contig 38865 bp, 27 predicted proteins | sample SalMarSW160130MG_FD_203081 | JGI IMG/M metagenome (GOLD analysis project Ga0315533, IMG submission 203081) | Salt marsh sediment microbial communities from the Plum Island Ecosystem LTER, Massachusetts, United States - Salt Marsh Sediment SW1601-30 ...
GTAGAGATCGCAATAATCCTACTTCCTCAACTGTCAATTCGAAGTTCTGCATCAATTAAGGATATCGGATAGCGTCCAATAAAAACATGAATAATCTACACCGAAATTCCATTCAGGATGGGTATAAGACCGACGACGAGAACTCTATAAAGGAGTTTATCACGGGCGTAAGAGCCAGCATAGATTATCTGGAAAACCTCAACCTTCCTCGTTAGACGTGCCACAAGAATGTTTGACACTCCGAAGAACTCTATTTCCCTGACTGTCACATTATCGGTGGGCTAAAGCCCACCCTACCATCTGCTAATTTCCGAACGTTAGAAGTTATTGTGTGTGGCGCACAACATCTAAAGAGTAAAAGAAATTTTGAAACCAAAACATTTCATTATATAATAAAAATAGTCCTTTCGATTAGTCAAAAGGACTACTAATACCAATTGTATTAATTACAGCGCTTTTGCTGGGTTATCTGATGTGGTTCATGGCGCTCCTGAGCCAATAAATATTGAATCCACATGCTGCCTCAAATATATGAGGCGCAAGAGTTAATCACAATTGGTATAAATAGTGTATTTCTCTATTATTTAATGACAATGGACACGGGTTAGGATTCGGGGGTCGGGGATGATAGGACAGAAAGTTTTACATTCTTAACCCTGCCCACGGAGGGCAGAAAGACCAGCCATGCCCACAAGGTGACATAATAAAGACCCGCCCTGCCCACGGAGGGCAGAAAGACAAGCCATGCCCACAGGTGACATAATAAAGACCAGCCCTGCCCACAGAGGGCAGAAAGACAAGCCATGCCCACAGGTGACATGGCTAATCGTCGAATTTATGCGGTTCTCTGTCTTCCGTCCTTGCCGTAAGACATCCCTATCGGGACTGTCCTCCGTCCTCCGTCCTCTGTTCAAAGTCCGTGAATTGGAAATACCTTTGCTTTAATCGATTCTATTACTGCCTGTACAGCAGGCATTACTGTGTTTTGCTGTTGGCTACTGACTACGAGCGTTCTATCTCGCAAACCTCCCTGCCATTCGGTACTACCTAACAGGACCCCGCCGACAGCGGGATTCTTACCGTGGTCCGCATCGGCGCCGCATAAGACAGTCCAAGCTAAGGCCCAGGCTCTCACAGTGTTTTCAATATTGTATCCGCCTCCGCCGGTGGCAAGAATGGGTCTATTGAAACCCAGAAGAGAGTTGATGATATCGGCATAGACATTGTTAGTTAAATATAAATGTGCAAGAGGATCGCCTGCAAGGGCATCGGCTCCTAACTGTAGAATTATTACGTCGGGGTTATAAGTGGAAATTAAAGGCTGTGCTATAGAATTATATACCTTCATATAAGCTTCGTCGAAAGTTCCGATAGGAAGAGGGACATTCACACAGAAGCCCTTACCTTTGCCGGTTCCGATTTCATTTTCAAATCCTGTTCCGGGAAAAAGCATTCTGGGATTTTCGTGGAACGATATGGTCATAACGTCTGAGCGGTCGTAAAATGCGTAAGCGACACCGTCGCCGTGATGGACATCCACGTCGAGATAAAGCACCTTTTTTCTTTGCTCTGCTAATATAATGCAGGCAAGAGCTACATCATTGATATAGCAGAAGCCGGATGCGCGTTCAGGGCCTGCGTGATGAAATCCGCCGGATGGATTAAACGCTACATCTGCAGAGCCTGAAAGAATAAGCTTTGCGCCTGTTAGCGTAGCTCCGCTTGCTAAGACAGCATACTCATATAGTCCCTTGAAGACAGGACAATCTCCTGTGCCTATTCCCATATCGAGGGCTTCGGCATCCCATTTACCTTTGGAGGCGGTTTTTAGCGCGTGCAGATAGCGGGCTGAGTGGAATTTCTTCAGAGTGATTCTTTCAGCCGGCACCGGCGGCACTTCATTTCGCCCGTTGCCGGAAAGAAGTCTCATAGAGTTTAAAACCTTGCGCACTCTTGCCGCCCGGTCCACATTGAAGGGATGCTCCGGCGGATACTTGTACTTCTCAAGACCTGTTGAATAAATAAAAGCAGCTTTTCGCATTGCCAGTTATTAACTCTTGTTTCTACTGTTTAATCAAGTCGTAGGTAATATTATAAACTTCTCCGTCAAACTCCGTATTTATCTTATAGCCGGAGTTGTAAAATATTGCCAGCATAGCTTTATTGCTCGGTAATACCTTTGCGTAGAAGCGTCTTACGCCGCGTTGCCTGGCTATCTGGGTCAAATAGTCCAGCAGAAATGTCCCCATTCCTTTTTGCTGCCATTCGTCCTGCACTACAAAGGCAACTTCTGCGGACAGCGTTTTTGGGTCAAGAAAATACTGGCCGACGGCTACAATTTCATCGCCGGATACGCCGGGAACGACACCTACTATAGCCATATCATTCTTGTAATCAATATTTGTTAGCTGCTGAACGTCTCGATGGGGAAAGGCCTTTGTCCGGGTCATATAGCGTGTTCGCACGGACTTTTCACTCAGTGAATACAGCATTTCCGAAAGTGCAGGCTCATCGGGGGGTTTAATGGGCCTGAAGAATATCTCTGTGCCGTCCCGTAGAGTATCATAATGTTCCAGCTCTTCAGGATAGCGCAGCTGGTCCGCTACCAGCTCTATTTGATCTTCGTAAATATAGTTTTGTGCTTTGGCAGCCTGGGAGAGCTTTTTCCTGAATTTCGGATGGGCGATGTTGATAAGGTCAAGAACTCTCTCTCTAATGTTTTTGCCGTGAAGATATGCAATACCGTATTCAGTGACAACGTAGTGGACGTCTCCACGGGTGGTGACTACGCCGGCACCTTCGGTCAGATGCGGGACAATTCTGCTGATTGCGCCTTTTTTAGCGGTGGAAGGCATCGCAATAATAGCTTTGCCGCCTCTGCTTCGTGCGGAACCGCGAATGAAATCGACCTGTCCGCCGATACCGCTGTAAAAATGATAGCCTAAGGAATCGGCACAGACCTGGCCGGTCAAGTCTATTTCCAATCCAACGTTGATTCCCACCATCTTATCATGCTGGCTGATGATATTTAGGTCGTTAACGTATTCTGTGGGATAAAATTCGAAAAATGGATTGTTGTTGATATAATCGTAAAGCCTTCGTGTACCCATGCAAAAGCTGGCGACCACCTTGCCGCGATTGATGGTTTTCTTTGCACAGGTAATAGCACCGCATTCGATTAAGTCGATTATCCAGTCGCTGAACATTTCGGTATGGATGCCGAGGTCTTTTTTGTCTTTGAGATACTCAGCTAAAGCCTGCGGTATGCGTCCTATGCCGCACTCGATTGTGCTGCCGTCTTCGACAAGCCTGGCGATGTTTTGGCCGATACGTTGTAGAGTCTCGCCGGATTCGGCCACCGGCACCTCGATGATGTCTTCATCGAAAGGAACCATCATATCGAGCCTGTTGGCGTGGATGAAACTGTCGCCAAACGTGCGGGGCATTTTGCTGTTGACCTGCGCTATGATATACCTGGCATTGGCTGCGGCGGACTTGACGATGTCCACGGATACGCCGAAGCTGCACAGGCCGTTCGCATCGGGCGGCGTTATGCTAATCAGTGCCACATCGATGGGAATCCGGCCGCTTTCAAATTCGTAAGGTATCTCGGACAGGAATATCGGCGTATAATCACCGATGCCTCTACGCAGAGCACCGCGGACATTGTCGGCGATGAAAAAGGTATTCATCTTAAACTTTTCACGGAACTTCTCATCGGCATACGGTGCTACTCCCATCGTAAGCAGATGAATGATATGGGCGTCATAAATATGGCTGGAATGCTCAACCAGGGCGTTGACCAAATGCTGTGGCTGGGCGCAGCCTGTCCCTATGAATATGCTGTTGCCTGGCTTAATCAGTTTCATCGCCGCGGCAGCAGTACCAATTTTTTCTTTATACTTGTCTTTCCAGTTGAATTCCTGCATAGAAGCTCTTTATCTAAAAAGTTAATCCTAATGAGACAATGTCATTCCTTCGCATTGCTCGGGACAACGTCTGAACGGAACGAAGTTGTAGGGTGGGGCTTGCCCCACCACTATCTTAATGGTGGGCTGAAGCCCACCCTACCATTCTAACCTTGCTTTACAGTCATTCTTGCATCAACCGCGATGGGCGTTGTGCCCGGCGGGCCAACCATGTATGGATTTATATCCAATTCCTGAATCTGCGGAAATTCCGTCACCAATTGCGACAATCTTTGTAATCCCTCAGCTATCGCATCAATGTCAACACCTTCCTGGCCACGGACACCTTTTAGAATCTGATATGTTCTGGTATTTATCAGCATTTGCTTTGCTTCTTCGGATGTAAGCGGTGCCAGGTAAAAAGAGACATCTTTAAGTACCTCTACCATTATCCCACCCATTCCGAACATCATCAAGGGGCCAAAATGCGGGTCACGATTCATACCGAGGATGACTTCTTTGCCGATCATGTACATTTTTTCTACAAGCACGCCAAGGATGTTGGCACGGGGGAGCTTTTTTGGTATTCGATACATCATCAAGTCGAACGCATCTCTTACCTCCTCTGCGCTGTTTAGTCCGAGCTTAACTCCGCCCACATCGGATTTGTGCACAATCTCGGAGGACCAGATTTTTAATACAACAGGATAGCCGAGCTGTTCGGCTGTATTTACGGCCTGTTCGGCTGTGTTGGCGATAGAGCCTTCAGGCGTTTTGAAGCCATACGCCTGCAATATCGCTTTTGAATCGGTCTCGCCTATCTCGCGGCTGCCTCGCCGTAGGTTTCTTTCGATGACGTTCTCTACCTTTCTTCTATTAACCGGAAAGAGTTTCACCACTCTTTTTGGCCTGTTTCGCCATCTGACATAATCGGCCATAGCTTTAATTGTTCCAACTGCACTTTCCGGAGAATCATAGCACGGGATTTTACCATCACGTAAAATCTTTATTCCCTCTCTAATCTTACCTGCTCCGAGGAAGCAAGCAAGGATAGGTTTTTCCGGGTTTTTAGCCCCTCGGGCTATTGACCGATGAGCTACTTTTACGATTACTTTTGCGGTAGCTGCGGGTTCAGTCATTGCCTGTGGTGTCAATAGAACCAGAACCGTATCAACATTAGAATCTCTAAGGGCAACATCAAGCGCAAACTCATAGCGGTCCGCGAGTGCATCGCCCAAAATATCAATAGGATTATATAGGTTTGAAGCAGAGGGAAGACTTACAGTTAATTGTTTGATTGTTTCTTCAGTCAGCTTTGCGAAGGTAAGACCTCTTGCTTCGATGGTGTCGGCAGCCATAATTCCCGGCCCGCCGGCGTTTGTTATGACAGCCACACTTGGCCCAGCGGGCAGCGGCTGAAAAGCTAAGGCCTGGGCGAAATCAAACTGCTGTTTTATAGAATTACAGCGAATAATCCCTGCTCGTGCAAATGCTGATTCATAAGCCGCTTCGCCACCTGCAAGACTGCCTGTGTGGGATGAGGCGGCCTTTGCGCCTGCTTCGCTACCTCCGGATTTTATCAATAGAATAGGTTTATCGTGAGAAATCCGCTCGGCCTGTCTTACAAAGTCATTGCCGTTAGTAATACTTTCAAGGTAGCCGGCAATAACTTTTGTCTCCGGGTCTTCGCCGAGTGCTTTTATTACATCCAGCTCATCTACATCTGCCTTGTTGCCTATGCTTATAAGCTTACTAAAACCAATATCGTTTACGTTGGCCATATCAAGGATAGCAGCTAATAATGCTCCTGATTGGGAGACATAACCTATTACTCCTTCAGCCGGAAGGACACCGGCGAAACTGGCATTTAATTTATTGGCGGGAGCTATCACGCCCAGACAATTTGGACCAATGATCCTGATTCCAGCGTATTTTGCAATTTGAATGATTTGCTCTTCGAGCTGTTTTCCTTCCTTGCCGATTTCTTTAAAGCCCGCAGTGATAATGACGACCGATTTTACTCTGGCTTTTGCGCATTGCTGCATAACTTCCGGAACAATTTTTGCCGGCACGACAATAATTACCAATTCCGGAACTTGTCCGATAGATTCAAGGTTGGGATAGCAAGTCAGGCCCTCAATAGTATCGGCTTTAGGGTTGACCGGAAATATTTTACCCTTGTAGCCGGCGGTAATCATATTAGTTAGGATTTCGTAGCCGACCTTGCCTTTCTGGCGAGAAGCACCAACTATAGCAATTGACTGTGGATTGAAAAAACTCTGAAGGCTCATAAAAACCAGCAATTCTTTCCAAATAAACTATCTATCCCTAACGAGCTAAGTATTCTATTCTATACGGTGTCCAATCGCAAAGGTTTTTATTCATTTGGTTTTTACAGATCACCTTATTATTTGTAAAATATTAAACTACAATATGAAAATCACCTGACAGTTCATTTCAAACACATATAAGAAAACAGGAGTCGAATCTATGGAGCCATCGGCCTTAAAACAACTCGAACAAATTCCTGGGGTAGGTAAAAGCGTTGCACAGGATATGCGAAATATTGGTATTTACTCTGTCAGCCAACTTGAAAATCAGGACCCCGAGAAGCTTTATCAAAAACTTTGCAGTTTTAAGGCAAGCCCAGTTGACAGGTGTATGCTGTACATACTTCGTTGTGCAGTGTACTACGCTTCAAATACTGAACATTATCCAAATTTACTAAAATGGTGGAGCTGGAAAGATAAAAATTAAATCTTCTGGGTTCGTTCTGACTTGTGCACTCACTTTCTCAGGGCTGGTATGTCCGGTTCGATGTGGATGGTGATATTAACCGGGCGGGTTAATTGCTCGTCCAATGCAGTTTCCAGTCTTTCTGTTATTTCATGTGCCGCAGCTACGTTCAAATTCGGATCGACGAGAATATGCACATCAAGAAATACTTCTCTACCTACCATACGGGTCCGGAGCTGGTGCCATTGACGTATTGATGAGTTTGCGTTAATTATTTGCTTGATGTGTTCAATTGTGTCCTGATCAACGGCACCTTCGGTTAGCTCCTGCAAAGTATTGCTAATTACCCGAACTCCTACCCAGATAATCATTATACCAACCGCAATGGCAGCAACCTGATCTCCATGTCCGAAGCCAAGTAACAGCGATATGAAACCTATGACTACTGCAATGGAACTTAAAGCATCACTGCGGTGGTGCCAGGCATTGGCGTAAAGTGAGGGGCTGTTAGATTCGATAGCAGCTCGTCGTGTGATTCTATAAAGCCACTCTTTGAAAACAACGGAAATTACAGCAGCTATAAGAACTGCAATGCGGGGAACATTCGTTTCATCTTTAGCTATTGAAATCGTGGCATAATAAATCATAGCTCCGCCGACAAGAACCAAAATAACCGCGATTAATCCGCCGGAGAAGGTCTCAGCCCGTCCGTGGCCGTAAGGATGGCTACGGTCGGCTTTTTTTGAGCCGAGCCACAAGCCAACCAGCACGACCGCGTCAGTGGTTAAATCCGAAAGCGAATGTATCCCGTCAGCGATCAGCGCAAGCGAACCGGCCAAGTAGCCAATTACGACCTTGACGACAGAGAGAAGAAAATTTGTTATAGCGCCAATATACGTAATGGATCTGATATGCCTATTCACCGTCTCTCGCTTGCGGTCATTCATTTCGGTTTAATCCAAAACTCGCTCACGTATTTTTGAAACGACGTCGATATACTTTTGTGCCGTACGCTGGTCTGTTACCTCGACTATAATCCTCATCACAGGCTCTGTGTTGCTGGGTCGCAGGTGCAGCCAGCCATCTTCAAAATCAAACCGGCACCCATCGGTTGTGTTGAGCTTCGCGTTGGTGAAAGTCTCTTTTGCCAAATCTATGATTTGCTGTGCCTGTGTCCGGTCTGCGGCGACCTTATCTTTGCTCATATAATAACCGCCGATTTCGTTTACCAACTGGCTTACTGTCTTTCCTGTTTCAGCCATCAGTTGCAGTATCAGAACGATGCCGACAAGACTGTCACGGACCGGGCTAACTCGCAAATCAATCACACCGCCATTGCCTTCGCCTCCGATAATGCAGTTGTGTTCGAGCATCGCATTAGCAACGTTGGCTTCACCGACAGCGGTACGGACTACCTGACCGTCAGCTTCTGATGCGATTTCGTCGATCATTCTTGAAGTAGATAGATTGGTTACCGCTTTGCCGGTTTTGTGGCTGAACATATATTTCGCTGCCAAGGCTAACGTGTATTCTTCGCCAACGTATTTGCCGGTTTCGTCAACAATCGCCAATCTGTCGGCGTCAGGGTCCTGAGCAAAGCCGATGTCGGCTTTATTTGCTTTTACTACTTCACAAAGCTCCTTGACGTTTTCAACAGTTGGCTCAGGACTGTGGGCGAAAAGTCCATTTGATTCATCATTTATAGCTGTAACTTTACAGCCAAGCTCAGCGAGCAATTTTTTAGTAATCTGCCCGCCTGCTCCGTTGACACTGTCTAAGGCGACTTTGAATTTTCTTGCAGCCCCCCCTTCTTGTCCCCAAGGGACAGGGAGGACTTGTTCATCAACAATCGCCAAGACTTTGGCGATGTGAGCTGCATCGGTCTGATTATTAGAAATCACTTTGCCGCAAGAAGGTGAATCTACGAGAGCAAAATGTTTATCGAGGAAATATTGCTTGATTTGCTCTGCATCATCGACTGGCGGAGCGATGCCATTACCGAGCTGCAATTTTATACCATTGTATTGAATTGGATTGTGTGAAGCGGTGATGACCACTCCGCCGCAGCATTGAAGCTCTCTTACCATTACAGCTACGCTGGGCGTAGTTACCAGTCCTAAATCAACCACGTCGATTCCAACGGCGCATAATCCCGCCGACATAGCAGATTGTAACATTTGGCCACTGGTTCGAGAATCTCGGCCGATGCAAACCGATGTCGTATTGCGTATTGCGTCGTGCGTATTGCGTCCATATTTGTCTTTTAAAAAAGTCCCGAAGGCGCAGCCGTACTCAGCGGCAATTGTGGGGGTAAGATTTACACCGACAATCCCTCTGACTCCGCTGATGCTGATTATTAGTTTCTCATCCATGTCAAATACCTTATTGCGTCAAAGATGGTAGGTAGGGTGGGGCTTGCCCCACCATGACCTTATCGGTGGGCTAAAGCCTACCCTACCGTTTGTATTTTATCGCCCGTAAGGTGACGAGTATCAAGGATCGGGTATCGATAATCAATCGAGGTTACAGGCATAAATTTCGTTCACGAAATCGAGTATGCCGATCTCTTCGATTGTCTTTGCATCGGGCTGCTTATCGAGACTAACAGCCAGAGCAGCTTTTTGTTTTGCCGGCTTTTGTCCTACGCCCATAGTGCAGATATTGATATTGTGTCTGCCGCAGACCATTCCGACTGCGCCGATGACGCCGGGCTTGTCGTCATTAAAGATGATTAGAACAGGCCCCTGAGGAGTCATTTCTATGTTGAAGCCGTCGATTTCAATGATACGCAGCAGCGTCTCACCGAAGACCGAGCCGGTCACTGTGCGTGTGACTTTATCTGTAACAACTTTGGCTCTGAAGCTTGCAGCAACGTCTTTGGCCTCGGTGTTTTTTGTTTCATCAATACTAATGCCGCGTTCCTTAGCCATGACGGGGACATTAACGATATTTAGAGGCATATCAAAATGCCTCTGGAGCAGGCCCATTGCAAAGTGAAGTGTAACCGGTTCGATGGTCATTTCGGCGATTGAGCCGCGATATTGCACTTCGACGTTCTTAATATGGCCCGGCGTAATAGTGCTGAGCAGTGTGCCAATTCGCTGAGCAAGTTTGGCATACTGGTTGAGAATTAGCGGCATGACACCGGCGATAGATGGAGCATTAACTGCGTTTCTGACCGGGCCGGCCTTGATTGCATCGACAAGTATTTGAGCGGCTTCGACCGCCACCTCGATCTGGGCTTCTTCTGTGCTTGCGCCTAAATGAGGCGTTACCAGACAATTATCAAGCTCGGTAAAGCGGGTATTTTCAGGCGGCTCCGTAGGATAGACATCCAGGGCCGCACCTGCAATGCGTTTTTCGGCAAGTGCGTCATACAGTGCATCTTCGTTGATAATCCCGCCGCGGGCGCAGTTGATCAATCGCACCGTGGGCTTCATCATTTTAATTTGTTCGGCATTAATCATATTCAGCGTCTGCGGATTCCTCGGCACGTGGACGCTGATGTAATCGGCTTCTTTGAAGATTCTTTCGAGGTTATCGATTACTTCAATACCGAGTTTTTCTGCCTCGGCAGGTGCGGCCAGCGGGTCATAGCCAAGTATTTTCATATTGAAGCCTTTTGCCATTTTCGCCACGGCCATACCGATTCTACCTAATCCTATTAAGCCGAGGATTTTGTTGTTCAACTGATTTCCCATATATTTTTTTCTGTCCCAGGCGCCGGACTTTAAGCTGTTGCAGGCTGGGACAACATTTCGGCTCATCGCTAAAATTAAAGCCATTGTATGTTCAGCGGCGCTGAGGGTATTGCCGCCCGGCGTATTCATAACTAAGATTCCTTTTCTGGTAGCTTCCGAAAGGTCAATGTTATCCACACCCACTCCTGCTCGTGCTATAGCTTTCAGTTTACCCGGATTAGCTAAAACTTTTGCGGTAACTTTCGTGCCGCTTCGGATGATTAAGCCGTCATGTTCGCCGATAATCTTAGCAAGCTCATCTTCGCTGATGCCGGTTTTAACAACAGCCTCGACTCCTTCTATTGAATTGAGCAAATCGATGCCTTCCTGTGCAAGCTTGTCTGTAATCAGCACTTTGATCATTTATGACCTCCAAAAGAAATCATTTATTAAATTTTGGGTTTACATTGTAGCCGGTTTTCTAAAAATAGCAAGCGTAGAAAAGTTGCCAAGTCTGCAAAACATGACGGAATAATAAGCAATTCTTGATTTTGCTTGTTTAGATTGCTAAAATATTCTCTGGGGCAACTACAAGAGCTGGAGGATAAAAATGAAAAAAGTGAGTCAATTCAGCTTTCTCGCCTTGTTAGTAATGGCGACTTCGATATTGGCGGCAGAACAGCCACTCACAAGTGGCTACTTCAAATGGCTGCTGCACCTTGGACAGAGTCCTACTGATAGGATTCTTGATGGCAGTTTGCATGGCGCACAACTCGGGTTTGTTGGTAAAGATGAGACTCTCAGGCCGATTCCTGGTGAGGTATACGATTTCAGTAATACCCATATTCGAAGCACAACAGAATTAATGATTTGGACGCCTCAGTACAGCGCCTCTGGCTCCTTCACTCACAAACCCTTGGAAGGACAATATATACACTATTACCACATCTATGTGATGTCTCCAAGTAAGCGGGATGCGCACCTGAGATTTGTAGCCTCGGAGGGTTTGAGGGTATGGAACAACGGTCAATTGCTCTTTGATGGTTGGCCAAATGTATTTCAGGAGGCTTATATTGACTTTGTCTTAGATGAGGGAGTCAATTCGATGACTTTTAAAGTACTCAAGTATGATCAGAACGCGACTTACTTGGCTGCCGGAATATTGTTGAAATAGAGATGAAATGAGATTATTATTAAACTTTGGGAAAATAGGGTAAACAGGGAAGATAGTGTTGACAAGTGTGGTGGGGGGCGGTAGAAATGAGTACTTTGATGATGTGCCAACGATGTCAGCCGGCTAAACAGATATGTGGTTTTCAAATAGGAGGTTGATTATGTTGACAGGAATAACAAGACGAGACATATTGAAGCTTTTAGGTTTATCCTCAAAAGAAGCGGTTTTTTAAATGAAATGAAAGGAGATGCAAAAATGAGAGTTCGTACCTATTTGGTTTTATCATTTAGTGTTTTTGTGTTGACATCATTGGCGGCAGCAGAATTTGAACCTGAAGTGGTATCAGTCAATCCTCAGCTAGCGAGCCTCTATGAGAGTTTCTTTCCACCCGAAGTTCTTGAGGCTACAGATGGGGTCTACGTAGCCCGTGGCTACAATCGGGATAACCCGGTACTGATAGAGGGTGCAAAAGGACTTATTGTCATCGATCCGGGGGAGAGCATACCTGCGGCAGAGATCGTCAAGAGCGCATTTAATGCGCACCTGGACAATATCTTTGACAAGAAACCAGTCGAAGCGATTATCTACACCCACCATCACGACTGCCATATCCATGGCGCCTCTGTCTTTGCCGGGGATGACACGGAGATTATCGCTCACGAAAATCTGATGGAAACCTTGTTCTATGATTGGTACAACCAATTGTATCCCAGCAGACTTGAAAGTGGCACCAAAATGTCAGGGGCTCTCTTTGCCAACGATCCTAACTGGTTCGCAGGTTGTGGTCTTTTTGCTACGCAGATTCCTGGATCGTCAGGTTTTTTGCCACCTACCACGACCGTTCGTGATACCTTGGAGACAAATATTGCCGGATTGAATGTCACCTTGTTTTCAGCGCCTGGTGAGACTCGCGATATTTTGGTCATCTGGCTGCCAGACAAAAAAACCTTGGTACAAATAGGCAATCTTTACGAGGCGTTCCCGGCAATTACGACACTAAGAGGGGCATACCCCAGAGACCCGTTGTCTTACGTTACCAGCATAGATCTTTACCGCAGCCTCAATCCTGAATACCTGGTTTTAATCCACGGCCCGAATCCCGTTATTGTCGGGAAAGAGAATATCAACCGTACCTTCACCAACTATCGTGATGCCATCCAGTTTGTCCACGATCAGACGGTCCAATACATGAACAAGGGCTTGACGCCGGGAGAGATTAAAGAGTTGGTCAAGTTGCCGGCTCATCTCGTCGGCGATCCTTTTTTGCAGGAGGTTTATGGGCGAGTGGACAGGAATATATACGAGATTTTCTGGTGGTACAGAGGCTATTTCTCCGGCAAATGCAGAGACCTGTTCCCCCAGTCTCCCATAGAGAAGGCCCAGATGGCGGCTGAGCTGGCAGGTGGAGTTGATGCTCTGGCAAGTAAGGCCGAGAGTGCTCGGAGTGCAGGCAAGCTGGAGTGGGCCTTGGAACTCGCTGACGATGTTCTCCTGCTCCAGCCGGGAAATTCTGAGGCACGCGATACAAAGAATTCAGCCATGATCTCCCTGGCCGAAGGGACAATGAATGCTCAAACACGCAACTATCTCTTATCCGAGTATCTCTTAGAGACAGGACAGGCACAGCTGCCAATAAGCGGGAATCCGAGACTTGCTTTTGCCCATATGGACGATAACGCCGTTCATGTGATGCCAATGGAGGCTCTCTTTAGAATAATGGCTGTCAGTCTCAACGCCTCCAAATCCTTGGAAGAGGATATGGTTGTTGGTCTTCACCTGACCGACATACGTGAAAATAGCCCCACCGAACCATCTGACTATGCTTTGCACGTCCGTCGGGGCATCCTTGAAGTTAAACCTCAGACCCCAAGTAATGGTGGGTTCATAATCACCACCGACTCACTGGTCTGGAAGAACTTGGTCCTGGGAAAGCTCGATCCTCAACACGCCGTTTCAACTGTAGAGGTGGTTATTAGCGGAGCGGATCCACAGGAGTTCTATGATTTCATGGACCTCTTTAACTAAATGTTGAGGGTGTTCGAGTAAAACACCCTATTATCTCCTCGGTCTTGAATCGGGTGGTGAATAAGAAATAGAGGGCGAATTAAATGGGATTAATTTTCCTCATAAGACTGTTTTTTTGCATTTTTATGTCACTTCCTATCTTTCCATTGTTTTGCTAATGTTGTTGCAGCCGGTTTTCTACTATTATCTCAATTTTATTCTGCCAAGGCTCGAGCCAACGTTACCGCCCAGCCGGCGGCGATAATAACTAACAAGGCAACGATGATGTGCCTTATCTTCACTTCTGCAAAAAAGCGTTTAACGAAGCGAAAATATACTCCAAAAACCGCCGTAAATAAAGCCAAAAATGCGATAACAACTAATACGCAGCATAAAAAGCCTGCTATCTCACCATTACCTGGCCGGAGTCGGGAACGAGCACCTGGCCGGTAATGGTCATAGCTCTGTCGGAGCATAAAAAGACCACCGAATCGGCGACATCCCGTCCCTTGATCTCGCGCTTAAGAGCAGTTTTGCTCACATAGTAAGGAATAACCTCCTCCGGTTTTATGCCGTACTTTTTAGCACAGACCTTTATATATTTGGGATTCCAGATTTTTGAGCCTTCAAAGACATTGCCGGGTGCGACGCAATTGACCCTTATGCCGTATTCGCCAAGCTCCAGTGCCCAGCCGCGAGCCATGTGGATTTCGCCGGCCTTTGTCGCGTTATAAGCAGTATTATCTTTGCTGGCATCCAGGCCCGATTTGGAGCTTAGATTTATGATGCAGCCGGCCATTGCCTGGGCGATCATAATCCGAGCAGCCTCTCTGGCACAAAGAAGGTAGCCGGTCAGATTCACTTCCAACGCAAAACGCCATTTATCCACTGGCATATCGACCAAGGGATATGCCGGAGCCACGCCGGCAGCATTGACTAAAATATCAAGCCCACCCCAATTCTCAAGAACGGCCTGGAAGGCTTCTATCACGTCGCTTTCTTTAGTTAAATCACATCGAAGCAACATTGTTTCACAGTTTGGGACTTGCTCAGCGGTTTCTTGAACTGCCTTTTCATCAATATCTAAAAGCGCTACTGACGCACCTGCCTTTGCTAAGCCGACTGCGATGCTTTTGCCTAAGCCGCTACCTGCGCCGGTAACCACTGCAATCCGGCCTTGTAATTCACCCGCTGTCTGTCCGCCTGCTACTTTCATGCGAAACGCTTCCGACTCCCACTGATTGATAAAGCTGCGCTGCCTTTTGGTGAGTGTTAAAATCCCGCCCATCCGAGCCGCATTTGTGCGGATGAATATTGAGTATGCGGTAATGTCCCTGACTGTGGTCGCCATTTTTTTGTTGCCGGCCACAAAAAGCCCCAAGTCTTTGACTAAAAACGCTACGGAATGTTTCTCGCTCCTTTTTATCTGGGAAGTCAATCGGCTGGCAATGCCAGAAGTCAGAAGACGGAAGTCAGGGGTCAGATTTCTCTGTCTTCTGTCCTCTGTCCTCTGCTTTGGATCTACCCACATCGCAGATCCATTAGCATACACTAATTCGTCCGGTGTCAAGACGCCAGAAAGCAGCTTCTTGGCGTCCCTTTTCCGCAAAAATGCTGCAACAGCATCATCGTAGAAATAGCTTATCATGGTATAGCAACCGGTCGCCTCGTAAAAAGCCCTGCGGATGCAAAGCTTAATTTTGTTAATTTCTTCCTGTTTTACAGCTTTAATCTTACCGGCTGGTTTACGGGTAGGGTGGGCTTTAGCCCACCGCTCAGGTAATGGTGGGGCAAGCCCCACCCTACTTTCGCAGCGACTTATGACTTTACGGACTAAGCGTAAGGCGGTATTGGCGCTGTCGGCTGAAATTAGAAGTCCATGCTTTTCCATAAAGAGGATCGACGGTTTTCTGCCGAATCGTTTCTGATAATCGTCAATTAACTTAGCGATACTTTTTGCAAGTGTAAAGCCGGGGTCGGTGTAAGGAATCCAAAGGGGAGGCAGACTTTCTCTGGCAAAAAGTTTCTCGATTTCGGCCTTTCCATTTTTGGCGTTTGCAAAAGCTCCTGCTGTGCTGGGATGCAGGTGAATCACATATTTATTGAGAAAAGCGTGCAGATGCGCTTCCACCGATGGACGTGCATCACCGCTGTCTATGTCGTCACAGGCGAGCAGCAGACGATTCACAACTTCGATTTCTCTTTTATGGACATCGAGCTTTGCTAATGATTTATCTTTTATAATTGCCAGGACCGGCTCCAGCCGCATCCTTCGCCAGCCTCTATTTTTGTCCATATCCTTTAAGGCTGTGCCGCTGGCCTTGATATACATGAATTTACCGTCCTCGGTTTTAACCGATGTATTACCGCCTCCGCCTTGAACGAGTGTGCTGTCCCTACCTACAGAGTTCGATATTTTAATGAGTTCTAATAATGCCTTATCCATACTGCGTCCCTCGTCTTTCGTCCCTCGTCCTATCTCGGTGTTGCATCGGGCAGTCCTCCATCTACGGGGATTGTGGCACCGGTAGTCGGTGTTTGGTGCGTAACGAAAAAAAGTACCGCATTAGCGACATGTCGGCCCGTAATCTTTGCTTTCAATAGATTTCTGCTTTGATAATATTCTTGCAATCCTTTTTCATTCAGCCCGCGTGCCCGCATTCGGTCGGGACCGATTTGCTCCCACAAGCCGGACTTGTATTTACCTTCGGAGAACACGCCGTCCGGTGCCACCATATTAACACGGACTCCATATTGCGCCAATTCTAAACTGGCGATTCGGCCGAGCTGGTGACATGCGGCTTTGGTAGCGCTGTAAGCACCGAAGCCGGCACCCGGCGAAGGGACATTCTTGGTGGAGATGATTATAATATCGCCTCCGATTCCCTGAGCGATAAAAATCCGTGCCGCCTCAGCCAGTGTCAACAGCGCTCCTTCCACATTCACCTTTTCCAGCTTGCGAAAGGCCTCAAGGTCTATATCTTTCAAGAATGAAACCATAGGAATACCTGCATTGACAACCACAATATCAATGCCGCCCCAGGCTTGAATGACGCTTTCAAAGCCATGTGTAACAGATTCTTTGTCGGTGACATCAAGGGGGACGCCTAACACACGGTCACCATCTATCTGTTTTAAGTCAGCTATAAAATCATCGAGTTTCTTACCCGGCAGGTCCGTAGCTGCCAGATGGCAGCCGGCCTCTAACAGTCCCCGGCAAATCCCGTAACCGATGGCACCTGCAGCGCCGGTGACAAGAGCAATTTTATTCTTGAGGGGCAAGTCAGAATTATTGTCGTTTTTATCAACGTAGAGTATCCCAAGGCCGCGAACGCATACAATCTCTGGTTTTGTGTTTTGCTTGGCTGAATAATCTGAAATGGCATCGCTAAATTGCTTACGTAGCTTTTCTTGGTCGGCTCCTTCATCCGCAACATCTAAAAACAGAGGCGGTTTTTCACGCTTAACCAAAGGCGCTGGATATTGTTGAGCCTCGGCTTTTTTCTCGGAACCGGCAAAACCTGTGGTGAGCTTGCCTGCCCTGAGCGAAGTCGAAGGGTCGAATTCATCAATAGCCTCTTTACTGGTTAAAGATTTCACAATAACCGGCTTATAGGGTAAATCCTGCTCACCGGTTGCTTCCGACAGAAGCCCACGAGTAATCGGCGTTATCTGAGCTAATCGACTCAAAGATTTTTTATCTGACGTGGTATTGCTCATAACTCTCTTCAACCACGGATTACACAGATTTGTCTTCCCGCAAGGCGGGGTCCCTCACTGATTTTTATTTATATCTAATCTGTGTTTCCATTCTCTGTAGTATTGCGAAGGATGAAAATCCGCGAAATCCACGGTTAATTATCCTCTCCTTATTCCCATTTTCATTCTTTAGGACAGGATAACAGAATTATCTTGTTAATCCCATCTAATGAAAAGGACAGGATAACAGGATTCTTAGAAAAAATAAAGAATAAAGAAACAGAATGTTCGATTCCCGTCCATTCTCCGTAGCAGGGCTTCCAGCCTTCGCAGCCGCTACGGCGGAGTAGGCACTGCGAAGGATGAAATACTGGATTCTCGATTCTCAATGCCAGATACCAGATACGAAATACGCTTCACGAGATACAAGGGATGAACGACGAACGGCGAATGAGGTCGAAGTATCCAAAATTCCAGCTAACTATAAGCTAAGGGCCGAGCGCTTTAGCACGGCCCCTCAAGCGAAATCTTAGGACCTCACTTGATCCTACCCAGGTCTTCATGGTACCTGGTTGTATGTTGAGAACAGCGCTACAAGCCAACTCCACGGCGGAATGCGCAGGAATACGGCGATTGCCTGGAGACCTACACCAGCCAGAGCAAAGAGCCACATATCTCTGTTTTTTCGGCGTGCCCCTTCTTCGCGGAACCTGAGCCAGGCGGGAATGAAGAAGAGCAACGGGATCCCGAGACATAGTCCACAAAGGAAAACAGCGAGGCGCCATTCGAAAGGGAGTGGCTCAGTTGCTGCCGCCTGCGTTTCTTCCGCCTGCGCCTTTGTTCGGTTCTGCAACTCTTCCTCGAGAGCAGCCAGATGTTCAGAGGTGAGATTACGCCGAGCCAGTTCCTCCTTTGCAAATTTGATGGCTTCCGGAAGGTATGTGTCACTTCGAGTGTATTCAAGAAGGTCGATATCTGACAAACTCTGTATATGCTCTTCTACTTCCCTCTGCATACTCTGTCTCTTTCAGAAGTGTATTCCAAATAGTGCAGCTCAGCGTCGGCGTATATGCGGCGTTCGTTTTCAGCCGGGTTATCCTGCGTAGCTGGCGCGAAGTAGGGCTGGTTCGGGCAATTTCGTATCCTTCGACTGTGCTCAGGACAAGTCGCGTTTGGATTCTGCATTCAAGTAATTTTGGTGTGCAGTGCACACCCTGCCGAGATAACTAATGTTGTGAATTATGCGCTCAAGGAAAGTTTATTAGCCTTTTGCTCAACTGTTCGGATTAAATCTTGAATTGTGTCAACTTCTCGTTCTTCAAAATAGGCCTCTCCGCATTGCTGGCATACCCAGGCAGGGACATTGTCAATTGTTACGTGGCAACCGTTTCTGTCAATATGCAGCGGAGCCTTTCCCCGTTTCATGATTGCCTGACAGTGAATACATTTCATTTTTTTATCCTCACTTTATAATCTTCAGACCACTCATTGGGGTCTGGAATATATGCAGTAATAATTGCAAGAAATTCATCCTTGGGAGAACAAACAATATGTATCGGTCGTCCTTTATACCCTTTTCCAAGAACCAGACAACTATGTCCCCGTGAATTGTCAGGGTAATTTTCAATGATCTCACCATTTTCTATGGCAGAACGCACTTCGGCTGTCATTATCATGCGGTCGGGTCGAGACATTTGCCGAATTGCATGAGGTAGATAAAGGCATTTTTTCTTCCCTGCCAGCTTAACTAAATCTAAGATTTCTTTCCTTTTATTCATGGCTAATGGTAAACCAATCTCTCCTAGGATTAATTATATCCTTCAGATTTTACTGTGAAAGATAATTTTATTTTCTGAATTTATCTTTAGATCCAAAATTGCAGCTAACCAGTGCCGCGGACGCAACACTTGAGTGCAGCTGGTTTATTCTGCGTAGCTGGCGCGAAGTAGGGCTGGTTCGGGCAATTTCGTATTGCGTATCGCGTGAAGTGTATCCCGTTTGTATTCTGCATTCAAGTAATTTTGGTGTGCAGTGCACACCCTGCCGAGATAACTAATGTTGTGAATTATGCGCTCAAAGTAAGGTTGTTGGCCTTCTGTTCAATTGTGTTTTCTTCATTCAAAAAGCTGGTCGAATCTTGATTTCACCCACTCAAGGACCTCCTGTGCCGCTTGTCTTGCTTCTCTTGTGTCTTCAAGCGTGGGCATCCACGCATCTCCAGGATAGCGAATCTCAACAGCGTAAGGATTCAACAAAGCGAGCGCCTCTCGCAGCAGTTCGGCAAGGCCATCATATTCAACAACTTTGTCCAGGATAACAAACAGGTTATGTGTTATCGGATATTCACAGCCATGCGCGACAAGGAAACCCTTGAGCAGTTTTTCAGCAGCCTGCTGGCAGTGAAAGCAGACCGTATCACAAGGCACTTTATCAGCGGAAAGATTATTGTCGGCGTCCAATAAATCACTTTTTGCCTTATCGAACCATCGCTTGGCATATTCAAGCTTTTTATCCATACAGCTTTTTCCCCTCCCGTAGTACGGTGGAGATGAATGAAAGCTCGAACTGGCTCTCTTTTTCAACTTCCTTGGGAGTATAAACCAGAATGTCCATCGGAAAAGGATATGGCTTGAACATAAGGTGCAGTTGGCGGCTTCTTTTATATCTTGGCAAATTACTTTCGGCAATCACCAGCAGGTCAACATCGCTATGTTTTCCAGGTTGGTTTCGGGCGTATGAGCCAAAAAGAATCACTGCCCTGGCACTGATTTGTTGGCCAATTTTTCTGGCAACATTTTCAATTTCATTGAAACTTACCATAACTTGATGATAATTATCCTTATCTGTTATTGCAACAGTTTTGTTAAGTTTTTGCCACCGAGGCACTAAGACGCGAAGAAGTTTGAAGTGACTAAAGTTAAAAGTGCCTAAAGTTAACGGATATTCCGGCCTATTATTACAACTTTAGCTCACTTCTTCTTTTCGTTTTTGAGGGTTTCGTATAACTCATAAGCCTCATTCGGCTTTATATTTTCGTGAACAATCTTATATATAGCCTGCATCATGGCTTTGGGAGCGTCACTCTGAAAGATGTTGCGTCCCATATCCACGCCTGCTGCGCCCTCCTGGATAGCCCTATAGGCCATATTCAGTGCATCAAGCTCCGGAATTTTCTTGCCGCCGGCCATCACAATCGGAACCGGGCATGATGCTGTGACCGTCTCGAAAGCTTCCTCAATATAATAAGTCTTCACAAAGTGTGCACCAAGCTCGGCGCATATCCGGCAGGCTAGGCGGAAATATCTGGCATCTCTGACCATGTCTTTGCCCACGGCTGTCACCGCCATTGTAGGGATGCCATAACGCAGTCCCATATCGATAAGCCGAGTCATATTGTGGACCGAGCGGGTTTCGTACTCGCCGCCGATAAATACCTGCAATGTCACAGCCGATACGTTCATACGAATGGCGTCCTCGATGTCAACTGCTAATTCTTCGTTCGACAGCTCCTTGAGAATGCTCGGCCCGCCGCTGCAACGCATCACAATCGGCTTGTTCAAGATAGGCGGTACCGAGGTTCGCAAAATCCCCCGTGTGAGCATTATCGCGTCTGCGTAATACATCAGCGGCACTATTGTAAGGTCAATTCGCTCAAGGCCGGTGGTAGGGCCTTGAAAGTAGCCGTGGTCAATCGCGAACATTACCGTTCGGCCGGTTTTGGGATTAAATATGCGTGACAGCCGATTCTTCATGCCCCAATCGAGAGCGTTCGCTCCTTTGAGGAAAAAGCTCTCAGCCTTCATAGGGACATCTTCATAAAACTTCTTTTCCTGTTTTGCAACATCAGCCTCAGGCATGATTTTTCCCTTTCTTTAGTTATGTTTAGCCGTCGCCGGCACGGCGATGGTTATGTTTGAATTTCCCGCTCCTTTTTATCTTTCAGGATAATCCAGGCTGTGCCGAAGACGAAGTAGATCAATGTCGGCACAATCAATATCTGCTTAAAAGTGCCCAATGCCTTTGTATATCCCAAACCGCCCGAAGTGTAAACCCGAATCGACAAAATAAGACACGTCAGTAAAGACGCCAGTGCCACAATCCCACAAATCCACGTGAAAGAACCCCCAGACTTCGACGAGCTCAGTCGAGTCGTAAAACTGGGGGCTAAATATTTTTTTCTTTCCTCTTGCTGCTTGTTGCTCGTTGCTTGTTGCTCATTCTGCAGCTTGTTTGTCTTGTCGTCGAATTTTTCGCGAGCACCAGCTATAGAAGCGAAGATGATATAAAGTACCGAGGTCAGCAGCCAGACCGGCACGAACAAAAAGAATAGGTGCAGAGTTGCCGTCCTCTGAAGGGTGATAGCTACTGCGATGGCTATGATCCAGCTTAATAGGGCCGGCCAGTTCATAAGCAGCTTCTTACGCCAAGCCCAAAATTGAGTCAGGCCTATCTTAGGGAAAATCCAGTGCTCGACAAAAACTATCGCTCCCACCGGCATCAGCAGCAATCCGTAGTAACCGACGAAATCCAGCAGTTTTGTGAATACAAATGGAGAGCACGCAATCGCCGTCGTTGCTGCACCGGCTACTAATGTCACTAACCATCTCGGCCAGCCGGGCGTCACCGCCTGAAAGGCAAGTCCCGCCCGATACAAGGTCGGATTCGAGGTTGTCCACCCGGCGATGATGACAGCAATGATTCCGGAAACGCCAAGGGCCTGCCAGGCAACGCCGCCGGCATCGAGCTGGGTCAGGCTTTTACCTAAAATAAGAGCCGCTCCCGCTCCCATAATGCCGGCACAAATCCAGGCCAAATAATGGCCGAGGAACATGCCGAAGGCTGAATATAAGCCGTATGATGTTTTCCTGGCGTAGCGTAAAAGCGCCATGTCCGACAACCCGCCGTGCATTGCGAGGTTACATATCCACGCAAAAGCCGCTACGTGCCAGAAGCTGATTTGTGGATTGCCCACGGGAGCAACGCCTGTCCAGATTGATTTATTCGCCAGTGTCCAGAAATCATGTAAGCTGCCGATCTGACCGCCCAGTCCCTTTGCAGCTATGTTGGGCAGCATAGTTACCGCCCCCGCAATGAACATTAAAAACATCCACGGTGAGCAAACCTCCGCAAATTGCGCCAGCTTTTTGAAGCCGAGAATGGCTAAAGTAACCACAACCGCACCGACGCCGATAACAACCAAAATAAACCTTATGTCGGTTGGAAACCATCCTGTTTGTTCCTCGATGCCGAACGGAATTCGTACCGCTGAGGCCGAGACCGTTATCATACAACCGGCTAAAATACAGAAAAGCACGGCGTTTAAGATATTATAAATGGTTGTAGTGACCGGCCCGGCAATTTTGCGAAGATACCAGTAGAGAGTCAGGCGGGTCTGAACTGCGATTGGAGCACAGACGAACGTCCAGGTCAGGACGGCCATCAGGTTGCCGAGAAGCAACCCGACAAAAATGTCAAAAGCGCTTGCACCCCAGGTGACAAACAACGCACCGATAACAAACTCAGTTCCGGCAACGTGCTCGCCGGCGAAAATGCCGGCAAAATGCTTGCCCGGCTGAAGCTTGTCCTGTGAAACAGGCTCCCGCTCAAATTCGTAAAGCAGATCCAATCCTTTTATAGCACCATCTTTACTTCCACTGGCCATCTGTTTTCCTTTCAAATTCGTTTACTTGTCACCTTGGCTTCGTAGTCCTTTACCTCTTTAAGCCACGCATCTCCTGCCGGAACATTTGATTTTTGGCAGTAATAATCCCAGACTGCTCCGAAGGGCAGGGTCTTGAGCTCTTCGAGCATTGCCAGTCGCGATGTGAAGTCGATGTTTGCTTCCATTACACGAAGTTTCTCAATCGGCTCCAGCATGGCAATCAGCAGCGCTTTTATCGTACTTCGTGTTCCTATCACCCAGGCTGCAACGCGATTAATGCTGGCATCGAAAAAGTCAAGACCGATATGCACTCTATTAAGATAGTCACCCCGTACAATCTCTTCAGCAATGGCGCGTAGCTCGTCCGACAAAATAACCACATGATCACTGTCCCAGCGCACGCCTCTGCTTACGTGAAGCAGAATCTCGTCAAGAAAAGTCAATACCGAAGATATCTTATCGGAAATAACCTCGGTTGGATGGAAATGTCCTGCGTCCAGGCAAAGTAAAATATTATTCTGTACCGCATAGCCTAAGTAAAATTCGTGTGAGCCGACTACGTAGCTTTCCGAGCCGATGCCGAAGAGCTTACTTTCGACCGAGTCCAGGAGATATTTACGGTTCAATTTCTCGGCGAATATTTCATCGAGCGATTTTTTAAGGCGTTCTCGCGGGCCCTTGCGGTCCACAGGGATATCTTTGTATCCATCAGGAATCCATACGTTTGTCACGCATGGCGTCCCTAACTTTTTTCCTATAGCCTGTCCAATTTTTCGACAGGCGATTCCGTGCTCAACCCAGAACTTACGAATACCTTTGTCGGCACTGGCCAATGTAAAACCACTTGCAGCCTTCGGATGCGAAAAGAATGTCGGATTAAAATCCATGCCCAGGCCGTTCGCTTTGGCCCAGTCAATCCACGACGAGAAATGCTCTGGTCGCAGCTCGTTACGTTCTACTTTTCCTTTTGTCTCGGCATATATCGCGTGCAGATTCAGCCGATGCCTTCCCGGTATCAGGCTCATCGCCTTTTCCAAATCTTGCCGCAGCTCGTCAGGCGTTCGAGCCTTACCGGGATATGCTCCTGTAGCCATTATGCCGCCGCCGCTTAGTCCTTCGCTGCTCTCAAAGCCTCCCACATCATCGCCTTGCCAGCAATGTATAGAGATGGCTATTTTGTTCAGCCGTTCTATTGCCTTGTTGGTATCAACACCCAGTTCAGCGTAACGCTGTTGTGCTATCTTGTATGCCTTTTCGATGCCTTTCGAATCACTCATTTCGCTACTCGCTTTCCGTATTTTTCCAAAAGTTTTTGTTCCGTTTGTTTCGTCCACAGTCCGTCGTGCAAGTTCTGGGCGACTTCCGGCATCTTCTCGGCAAGCTTTTCCAACGGTACCAAGCCCAAACCGTGACAGGCCGGATAAACCATAATTTTGCCCGCTATGGAGCGATTTTCAACCGCTCGGATGCCGTCAGTTGCGCCATCCAGTCCGCTGACAGCCGCTACGCTGACATTAGTATCCAGCCTGCCGGACTCTACTTTTTCCAGCATCAGTTTCATGTCATCCAACGTTGAGCCGCTGGTTCCAATGAAATATAACTGCTTTTCTATATATGAGTCCAGATTTATCTTTGCGGTGACGGTCGCTGGTATACCGGCAAAGATGTTTATTATGCCCCGCTCCGCAGCGCTTTGGACAGAAGAAGTAACCAGTTCCGGTATAGGTGCCATCAGGACAGTATAGTCAAAAGCCGCACCAGTTTTATCCTTGCTTGGATTATAAGGCTGATATTCAACTTTGTTTTTCTCAGCTAACGGCGCAGCGATTTTCGTCAAATTGGCTAATCTGTTATCATCCACATCGCCGGCGAAAACGATGATGTCTTCGACACCCTGGCAGATATTTCTTATTATGTGCATCATACCCATCGGCCCGGCGGCCCCGATTACGTTAATCTTGTCACCTTCACGAATCTCGCCGGTTTCAGGGATTGTTTCCATAGACTCGGAAGGGTCACAGCCTGTCGTGCCGATTATACGGATACCGCCATAGTGAACCCGGCCTACAGTTGTTTCAATGTCCCTGCCAAACTTTCCGCCGCACAGCACAATATTCAACAGGCCTTGTGGAGCAATCTTTGAAAACAACTTTTCGACGGCTTGAGGTTCCGAACCAAAATAAATTACATCGTCGTAAATAGTATCGGGGAGATTAGAAGATTCGTAATTATCAAGATGTCCGGGTCTTCCATAATGATTAAGCAATTTCTCGAGCAAATCTTTCGGCATGTCCACATCTGCAACAACCAGCATCTGAGCATCCGCTTTTATATTTCGGCGTTCTTTGGAGGCGTATGCATCCTCGACACACGCCCATGGCTCGGTTAGAGCTATTGCCGAGGCGGATAGCGCCGTCGAAGCCGGTATCAGCAGCGATTCACCCTCCGGCGAGGTTATCACCCTCTCATCCATTAATACGTATTCCTGAAGCGCTCCTTCAAAATTGTATCCGAAGGCGGCATTGGAGCCGTTGGTACGCAACCAGCGGTAATCGGTCTGCACAAGGTAACGCTGGCCGGGCTTGAAATTATCAACGCCAGGCCCAACCGCCTCAATTATCACGACCGTCTCGTGTCCCGGCACAGCCGGTGCATCGCCGGGGACATAGCTTGGTATTTCTTTAAGAATTTGAGGGTCGATGCCGGATACTATCTCACTTTTTCGAGCGTGGGCGGAAAATTGCTTGAGCAGCTTGAGGTCAGAAAAACAAAGCCCAACCACCTCAATCCGACAGAGAATCTGGTGTGGGCCGGGCTTAAAAACCTCTTTTGTTTTATTCAGAACCAGCTTATCCGGCCCAACCAATTGTACAGCGTATTGCGTTGTTGGCAAGTTTGCCACTATTTAGTCCCATTATCCGGTTAACCGTCGCCGTGCCGGCGACGGCTAAACATTAATTTTGTTCAATATTTCCTGGACGCTTATATTCTCGCTTAAACAAGTAAGTTTATCTTCCTGCTCCGGCTCAAGTGTGCTTCCAAGCTCTTGGAAGAATTTGTTCTTTTCAGCAACGTTTGCGAAACTTTTTTTAGCCCATTGGCTTGTATATCCTAAGCCGCTTTTTTGTTGCAGCACCGAATGAGCATAAACGATATGCGCTCCTTTCAAGAAGGCTGGCATTAATGATGCAAGCTCTTCGCTGGCGAAGTCGTCAACAAACTTCTGGCCTGGGCTGTTCATCTCCGTCCCCACCACGAGAGGCAGATGCAGCTTTTCAGACAATTCCGCTACTTGGTAGAGGTTCTTCAGCTTTACGCCCGGTGACCCCGAAGTGTAATTGCGGTCTGGAATAATGTTAAGGGCAGCGGCGCCCGTGCTCATTGCTACCTGCAGTAGCTCTTCGATGGCCTTTTCGCCGTCGCTTGTGCCGTCCAGCCAGGTCATGGTTGGAATGGCCCCGGCTGCTAAGATAAACCGGTTCATATCAGCCATGGTGGGGAACGAGCCTTTGTCGGGCTGCATGTAGCCGACGCCGCCTCGCTTCATAGTCTTGGCTCTGATTGTATTAAGCAGGTTTCTTCCTTCGGGAAGATCCAGCGATTCGGCATCGGCGTTCAATTTCTCTGACCAAAAATCAGCCAGCGATTCTTTCTGACCAAAGATTTCCTGAGCCTTGCGGGCGTATGCGAGACAAATGTGTCTCTCGGTAGGATTATTAGACGGTGTCAGGGGCAGCACATCCTCTTTATAGTCTAACGTCACTGGTTTCAGATATTTATTGACTCTATCGATTAAATCATGATTTCTCTGCTGTGCAGTTTCTTTTAGGCCGAGCAGGAATTTTTTCTGGTCACTTTTAACTTCCGAGCTTGGAAATCCGACACCCATGTGGTATGAGATACCCGGCTCTCCGGGCGAGTTAATGATTCTATCGGCGAATTCCGGCACAAAGACACGTGTCTCCATACCACCGCAGCCTTTAAGATTCAACATCTTAGCTGCATTGAGAAATTCCTCAACGGCGTCGAGCACATCGAAATCCACCACTTGTGCCGCTGCGAGGCCGGCCTTGCGAGCCAGCCAGGCAAATTTACTCGGCGAATAGCCGTAGGTATTATAGGAGAAAAAAGTGTGACAGTGCATATTGACGGCTCTGCCGGCCTCTGGCATGATGATTTCACCCGCTGTCACTTTTTCACATAGTGACATTAAAGCCTGTTTTCTTTCAGCAGGGTCAAAGCTATCTAATTTGTGCTCAAGCTCTTCAATCAATCTCATACCTTTTCATAAGTGCCTAAAGTGAGCTAAAGTGCCTAAAATGAGCTAAAGTTAAATTTCATAACTTTAGTCACTTTATCTTATTGTATCTTTCTTGCCAGAGTGACGCATCTTTCGGTTGATACTCTTTTAGCTCGAAGGAATTGCGGACAATTTTTCTGGCCTCGGCCAGGCTTTTTATCTGTCCTGTCGCTTTGGCCTGCATCAGAATATTACCGGTTGCTGTGGCTTCTATCGGCCCGGCTATGACTCTTTTGCCCGTAGCGTTAGCGGCAAACTGGCTTAATAGCTCATTCTGTATTCCACCTCCAACGATATGCAGACAATCAAATTTCTTTACTGTAATATCTTCGATTCTTTCAAGTACCCAACGATACTTAAAAGCCAACGCCTCCAAAATCGCCCTTATCATTTGTCCCTTATCCTCGATTTTATCCTGGCCTGTTTTGGCGAGATAATCGTTTATTCTCTTGGGCATGTCACCGGGTGCAAGGAATTCGCTGTAATCGACGTCAATGTTAGCTGCAAATGGCTTAGCTTTTTGCGCCATTTCGGTAAGCTCAGGATAAGATAATTCGACACCTTCGCGTTGCCATTGTCTTTTGCATTCCTGGACCAGCCAGAGTCCCATTATGTTTTTTAGTAGCCGAATTGTGTTTTCAACGCCTCCTTCGTTGGTGAATTCGCACTCGAAAGTTTTGTCGTTGACGATTGCTTTCGGCACCTCAACGCCCATAAGGCTCCATGTCCCTGATGAGAGATATGCCCAATTAGCCTCGGCACCTGTGGCCGAGGCGACCCCCGCCACAGTGGGCTTGGCCATCCCTTGCGGGAGTGCGGGGGCTAATCGTTCTGCCGGCACGGCTGCAACCGCAGAAGCCGTATCGTGTGACGCAACTGCAATTACGGGAATTTGTTTGCATCCAAGCTCGTCTGCGATTGATTTAGTCAGTTTGCCGACGACCGTGCCGGGGGAGACAATATCCGGCATGATATCTATCGGCAGTGACAATTTGCTGAATATCTCTTTCGACCACTTACCCGTTCTCATGTCCATAAGCCCAGATGTGCTGGCAAGGCTGTATTCGCCGAAGGCACGGCCGCAAAGGTAATACGAAAACAAATCCGCCATAAATATTAGCTTTTTGGTCTTGGCTAATACATCAGAATTTGCCAGGCGCATTGCAAGAAGCTGATATACCGAATTTAGCTGCATGAATTGAATGCCGCTGTTTTCATATATTTGGCGTTTACCCCGTGAGATATTACTCTCATTTGAGGTCTTGTAATTCTGTTTATTCAGGTCTATCTCACGGGGTAAACTCATCAGCTCGAACGCCTTTTCCATCATTCCATTTGTTCGGTTGTCACGATAGTGGTACGGGTTTTCAATCAGTTTTCCATCGGCTCCTATCAGACCGAAGTCGACTCCCCAGCTATCGACACCGATTCCTTCAACATTGTCACCGGCTTTTTTTGCAGCTTTACTTATGCCAGCTTTAATCTCTGAAAGCAGACGCTTAGAATCCCAGCGGAGCGAATTGTTCTGTTGGATCGGCCCATTTTTGAAGCGATGTGTCTCTTCAAGTGTAAGTTTATCAGCCGAGGCTGAGCCGAGCATGACTCTGCCGCTCTCGGCACCGAGGTCAACCGCAATATACTTTCCCCGCTCCGGCCTCGGCCCTCTGGCTACGGCTTGGCGCTCCGCCAAGACGAGTCGCCGAGACGAGTTTGTTTCCGCCATCGCCAACTCCTTAATGGTGGTTGGTAACCGGTAACTGGTCAGCATTTAACCAATGACCATTTAACTAAAAACAATCTTATAATCCAGATTCTTTGCCATTGCAAACTGAAAATAGAGGGACAGAAATCCAAAGTCCGGATGCACCCGGTGTGTATAAGCAGGAAATGTACAAAAATCCTTGCAAAAATCACCGCTTTTGTATTAAGATTATATGAGCGTGCAATCTTTACAGGAGGAAGTTCTAATAATAAAGGCAAAAGGGACGGGCATCTTCTCATCGCCAATGGAGCAGGGCAATCAGATGTTACAAATCTATCGCTCTGACGCCTGTCGCTGTGTTATAGGCTTGTCTCATATAGGCTTAACGATTTACTTTGAAATGCGTTCCGTTACCACTCGATGTGTAGATATCGAAAGCTTTACAACCGGCTGTGACGGCTAATAAGACGAATTATCTTCTAAAATAAGCCAAAATAAGATTGGAGGTTTTGTCATGCATTCTTTCATTCAAAGACAAGGATTCATTTTAGCGTTGATTGCCTTGTGTCTGCTCTGGCATTCTACGCTTATGGCCGAGCCGGTCAGCCCTGAACAGGCACAGAAGGTCGCTGATATATTTCTGAAAATACAACACGTCCATTCCCGGAATGGACTTAATATTCTTTCCATAAAGGCTCAAAACAGGCCCGCAGGCGTTGGACTGACTCTCGCCGGATTTCGAGAGATCCTTGGTGATGATGAAACTGCTCTTGCATGTATTGCCGACCTGGAGCCGCGTGGATTTATTGTAACCTCCGCAAATACAGATATCACTCCGATTGTTGCTTATTCTTTTAAGAGTTATTTTCCGGCTGATGAGGACATAAAAAATCCTCTGTACCGCCTTTTGAAAGAGGACATAAAGCTAAGATTACAAGCATTGGCTGAGTGTGATCAATCCAGGAAGAAAGAAAACAACAATTTATGGAATCTTTACGCCAACGAAGATATCAGAGATTTTGTGAGCAATACGTTTCAGCAGTGGCCACAAGAGAACACGACCTCCACAGGCGGTTGGCTTCAGACAGCTTGGGATCAGGGGCTACCATATAATGATTTTTGTCCGCTTGATCCGGTTGATGCCGACAGGTCTTATGTGGGTTGTTTAGCGACTGCGCTGGCACAGGTGGTCAATTATCATCAGCAATGTAATGTGAGTTTCGATGAGCTTGATTCGTATACAACTTGCGCCGGTGTTGATATCGACGAAGACTGCCATCTGTATGATTTCCCATCCTTTGATGAGCTGAACGAGCATCTTGCTACCTTGAGACTCAAGTACAGCAGACAGACAGGCTTGGACGACACAGATCTCGCCGCACTTAGTTTTGCTTGTGGGGTTGCCTGCCTTATGGATTATTCCAGTGAAGGCTCAGGGGCTTCACCCTATGATGCGCAAGAGGCATTGCTTGATAAGTTCGGTTTTTATTCGGCTGACATGACCGGTGGTCTGTCAGGCGAATATTCTCGTGTGCTGCAAGAGAATATTATTAATGGACTGCCCGCTGTGATGGGGATTGGTCCGCCGGATGGCTATGGCGGACACGCCATTGTTTGCGACGGCTATAACACAAATGGTGAATATCACCTCAATTTCGGCTGGGGTTCGGCCTGTCCTGATGAAGTGACCGAGGCGTGGTATCGTTTGCCGATGGGTATACCAACTCAAGATGATGTCATTCTGGAGACAATACTAAGTATTCGACCTGTTCGGCCAAGTATTGATATCGACCCCGTCCCTTCTATGTTTTATAGCTTACCAGGTCAAGAAACCGAGCCTAAAACACTGTTCATCAAAAACAACTCCGCGCAACCTATAACGATAAATTCCATATCCAGTCCGGAAGGATTTGTCGTGTCCCGTTCGGACGACAGGTACGCAGACTATATAGACTCTTTCCAGATACAGCGTCCGGGTCAGGAGGCTTCGATCAATGTAAATTTTTGCCCGGCTGAAGCAAGGGGCTACTATGGAATCCTTACGGTCAATTATGGCGAGGGCAGTACTAAGCATGTGATTCTAAAAGGATGCTCTTTCGCCGGTGGGACGGAAATCCAAGAAGGTGGAGTATCCGGAACCTGGACAGATGCCAATTCACCATATTTCGTATATGGTGATATTAACGTACCGGAAAACGAGACTTTAGTTATTGAGCCAGGGGTCAAAGTTATGTTCGTGGGACCATACGGCATGACCATCGGCGAAGATGCACAGTTAATTGCCGAGGGGGATGAGAATCGCCCGATAGAATTTACAGCTTGGAATAAATACGTAGGATGGACCGGATTGCGGTTTCTGGACTCGGCCGACGATGACGTATTAACTTATTGTTCGATTACTTTCTCAAAGAAAAGTGCTGGGTTGATAACACTATATGATTACCTTTACGGAGATGAAGATGAGAATAGCTGTGGAGGAGCGATTTACTGCTATGCTTCAAGCCCTACCATAACGAACTGTAAAATCACTAATAATATAGGTGACAAAGGCGGAGCAATTTATTGTACTGAAAGCTATCCCATAATCAGCAATACCGTAATAGCAAACAATGCTTCGATGGGTGGCACTGTCCAGTGCGGCGGGATATGCACTGAGGGCTGGTGCGCGCCTGAAATTAGAAACTGTACTATAGTAAACAATTCGCCAGGAGGCATTTTCACGACGTCGGGAGACGGAGTGGATATGACAAACTCCATTATTTGGGGAAACGACCGATACCAAATACAAACAGACGAGTCTGTGCCGGTAGTGTCATTTTGTGATGTCCAAGGTGGTTACACCGGCGAGGGCAATATGAACGCCGATCCTTGTTTCTTTGCTCCCAATTCGGGCGCTGGGCCGGATTATGACGGATTATCTGCTAACTGGATGCTGCGGAGCTGTTCACCATGCATCAACTCCGGAACAGAAATAGACCTTCCAGAAACTGACCTGGCAGGTAAAGCAAGGATTTACAGCGACATTGTCGATTTAGGTGCTTATGAGAATCAATCAGACTTGCCTTTGATGACCGTCGCACCCTCAATCGATGCAGGTTTTGTTAGTATTGCTGCAGATTCGACCATTGGCTTTGATATTACGAACACGGGTAAGGTGGAGTTCACAATAGAAAGCTTTAGTGTTTCCAATACGAGCCGGAACCGCAATTCGCAGTCCACAGGACGTGGCGCCAGCCATCCCAGCGACCTCACGGCGGAACCTAATGGAGTTTTTTCAATAGTCACTGACGTACAGAATCATCTTCTGGCGCCGGGTGATTCGCTCTGGGTAGAGATTGGATTTACTCCAATAGAAGGGAGAAAATATAGCGGTACTCTCCATGTTCACTCGACCAGCAGCAATGCACCTGACAAACAGATTACTCTTCATGGAGTAGGTGTCTCAGGAACTATCATCTCCAGTGGTGCCGTTAGCGGTTCCTGGAAGAAAGCTGAGAGTCCCTATACGATTACGGGGGATATTCATGTTCCGAGAGGACGGACGTTAAACATTGAGCCGGGAGTATTAGTCAAATTCGCAGGTCATTTTAAACTGACGGTGGGTTATAGAGCAACATTTCGAGCGAGAGGTACACAGACAGAACCTATTGTCTTTACTGCGATAGATACCAACGAAGGATGGTTTGGCATACGCTTCGTTAATAGTGGCTCTGATGACACATTGGAATATTGCACTATCGAATACTCGAAGAAACCAGCCACCGCAGGCAGTAGTTATCTGGACCTATATGGCGGAGGGATTATGTGCTGTAGCTCGTGGGAGGCTGAACCAATGTTCGGCGTTCCTTCCAGTCCAACGATTAACCATTGCCTGATTGCCAATAACTACGCATTATCTGGCGGCGGGATTATGTGCATGGACGATTCGGAGGCAGAAATTACGAATAACATGATCATTGATAACTCGGTATATTATGATGGTGGTGCCATTTACGTCGCCGAAGCCGCCCCCACGATAGCAAACAATGTCGTAGCTCATAATTCTGCATTGGACTCCGGCGGCATCCTAACCTGGTACGGAACTGGCTCAATTATAAATAATACCATCGTTCACAATAGGCCAAATGGGCTGTATTTGGAGCCGACGCCGTGGAGCCTTGAGAAGCCACTTATCCTGAATAATATCATATGGCAGAATGAAATATACGTGTCTGATTACGTCTGGCCTGGAGATTATGCTATTAACTACAACAACATTCAAGGCGGTTTCAAAATAGAGGATGAAGTAGAAGAAGGAGAAGGTAACATTGATATTGATCCTTTGTTCGCAGACCCGAGTAACCGCGATTACCATTTGAGGTCGCAGGCAGGTCGCTGGGATCCGGCCAGTCAGAGTTGGGTTCAGGATAATGTAACAAGTCCTTGTATCGATGCCGGCGATCCAGATTCAGATTGTACCGCTGAGCCGTCGCCGAACGGCGAACGCATAAATATGGGTGCATACGGCGGCACACCTAAAGCGAGTATGTTTATATAGGCTGCAGGGAAAGTAGATTATAAAATAACCGGCACCACAGGGGTGCCGGCTAAACTAATTAACTAACCTATGTTGTTTGGTTAGGCTGGAAACGCATTTTAGCCTGGCCGATCAGGTAGAAACTTCCAGTAATGCAAATTAGGTCTTCTTTGCTGATAGCACTTTCGGCAAGTCGTAATGCTTCACCCAAGCTGAGAGCTGTTTGGCACATCTTGCCGCTTATTTCCGTGTACATTTCAGCCAGTATATCTGGGGACATAGCTTTAGCCGAGTTGCTGCGAGAAAAAATCACCTTGTCGGCTCCATATTGCAGCTCTCGGAGCATGCCCTCTGTGTCTTTATCATTGTTGCAGCCGAAGATAACTACCATTGAATCATAAGGGATGTTTTGGCCTATTGCTTGTATAAGAGCCCGAATACTTGCTGCATTATGGGCAGCGTCGATTATAATTCTCGGATCGTCGTAAATCATCTCCATTCGGCCAGCCAATCTAACCTCTTTAAGTCCCGCAGTTGCCTTTTCATTGTCTATTTTGTATCCGTCTGCTTTGAGTTTATCCAGCATAGCCAGAGCCAAACCGCAGTTAATTGCCTGATGTCGGCCATGTAATGGCACTCGTAGATGTTCAAATTTGCTTGTAGGCGTAGTCAGGCATATCCTAGTATGTGGGCCGTGCTCTCTCGATGTTTCAAATCGATGTGAAAAATCAATATCTACGCCGGTTACGCTAAAAGGTGCATTAACTGCCATAGCTTCGGTTTTCAGAACCCGCATTGCAGCCGGCTCCTGTTCAACGGTAACTGTGGGCACACCGTGTTTGAAAATCCCGGCTTTTTCTCTGGCGATACTGTCAATGGTATTGCCTAATTGCTGCATATGGTCGATACTCAAGCTGGTTATGCCGATAACTTTGGGCTCAATGACGTTGGTGCTGTCTAATCGGCCGCCCAAACCGGCTTCGATCACTCCGATATTAACGTTCATATCGACAAAGTGCATAAATGCCAAGGCTGTCATAATTTCAAAGAAAGTCGGTGGGTCAGTCTTTGATAATTTCTCAATCGAAGCGTAGATGCGGTTCAGCAGATCAAGCATGTGCTGCTTGCTGATCATATTTGAATTGACCATAATCCGCTCATGCAGGTTCACTACGTGCGGCGAGGTATATAATCCTACGGTATAACCGTTCGCCTCGAGCATCTTGGCCAGCATTGTAGCGGTCGAACCTTTTCCTTTTGTACCGCCTATATGGACTGTATGAAATTTTTTGTGTGGTTTGCCTACCAGCGATAGAAGTTTATTCATCCTGTCGAGGTTGAACGTAGTAATATTATAGCGCAGAATTTTCTGCTTCTCGTAGTCAGTCTTGCTAAACAGGTAGCTAATAGCTTCGTTATAGCTGCGAAAAGCCTTTTTTTTAGGCTTGACGACGGCGAGCTTAGAAGAACTTTTGACTGTTCGTTTCTTTCCGGTTGTTTTTTTCAATTTTGCCATGAAAATTTGATTTTAGCCGATAGAAGCATTTTCGTCAATAGTCACACTATATGAAACAACAATGTCTGCCAAGCAGTACGTCATAAGAGCTTGTTGATGCAGAGGTTAGAAGAAACCTGTGGTATGAGGGTATTTTTCAAGATACTATCTACATCAGAATTACTAAACACATAATTAATTTCTCTTATGCCAATTTATTGTTTGGTGTTCTTTTCGCGCTATTGATTACATAATACTACTGCTATTAGAAATTTTTTGTTCAATATTAGTTATGATCGTCTCGGGAATTGCAGGTGTCTGAAATTTTTATTTAGCTCCTAAGTTTTGGCTCTACATCATGATATTTCTCACGTTTATATACATCCATGACTGATTCCAGCACACTATTAGGTTGCTCGGCTGGGTTCCGGCTCGACTGATGGACTCGACGGAGTCCAGCTTGTTGGATAGAAATTGACCTGATGTGAGCTAAGGAGGTGATAACAGAGCGTTAATTCAGAGCTTGTACTGATTTGGTATAATCCCCTTTTGTTTTGCATGCGGATTACCACTTGTGAATGTGTTTTTTGTTCTCAACAACTTATTCATCAATGGATTAAATAAATTTAGTGGTAAAGTTATTAATGCAGTAAGAATTATTAGCAGGAAATATGCAGGAAGGGCTACCACAATAATCGATATCCGTATAATGTTCAGAAGGACCGATGTTTCTGCTTCAAACTCAGTCATTTGACATTCTGCTCCTTAATAAAACCAGCCTAAGATACGTGCATGTATGATCATATATACTGCGCTCTCCGGCTCATTAGAAAACAAGTCAATAGTAGCGTAAGATTTCCACGGGACAGAAAGGAGCTTGCCTCCGTGCAATGCTCCTTTACTGCCTTCTACCAGATATAACGGTAGAATTCTGCTAGGTGACGAGGTAAGGAAACGTCCTAATTTGGTTAAGCAGCCGCACTCTCGAATACTAAGAGAGTTAATTGAGGATAGAAATTCTCTGAAGGATGAAAGGAGAATATTGCAAGCCTTTGAGAAATAAAAGGAAACCCCCTTATTGTTTGAACATCCATGTTTCGTTCTGGGCATATCCATGCCACCTACTCCTCCATGATTCTAAATATTAAATAGTATAGTAGGGCGGTAAAAGAATAAGTCAAGCAGAAAATCATTTCTTTACGTGAGAAATTGAAAATTAAGTGTCATTGCGTAATTAAAAAGCCGGACGGCAGTTGAATTCGGACCGACGAATAACATGTTTACACACCACCATTCGAAATTCATAAACTAAGCGAAGAAAAAACTTTGGGATTCGGCAAGTAACACATACTGGTTAGTTTAAAAACAAAAATCCAAAATGGCCTAAAACCGGTTACGAATCAAATGTGAAAATTGCCCCATTATTTGGATGCTTAAGCCAAGCCTCCGGCAGTTAGAGGCTGAAAATCGTTGCCTAATGTCTCTAACTGTATAAAATAGCAACAGAGAGACCTAAAATTTTGTAAAGGCTGATTTTTGTTCAGCGGATAAATGACGGATTATTAAGCATAGTTACGTTCTATTGTGTTTATTTATTCGAATTGATTTTATGGGTCGCTCTATTTTGCGCTTGTAATTAAGGAGTATTTATGTCTGCTAAATCTATTGCGAGCAGAGCACTCCAGCAGGGAAAAGGAATTGTAAGGTTAGCGCCGAACTGGGTACCGCGTTCTTTTTGCGTGCCGGGCCGGCGTATAAAGCTCCATCCGGATGATTACTATGCACTGGGTGGTGAGCGTGGGGGTATTGATGAACGCTGGTTTTCATCAACCACGCCGGCTGACAACGGCCCATTAACTGCAGCGGACGAGGGCATGAGTTTTATTGTCTTTGATGATAATGGAAAAATAGAAAAAGTTCTCCTTAAGGAAGCGATCGATGAGCTCAAAGGTGAGCTTATTGGCGACAGACTGTGGGACAAGTATCGGTGTTGGCCGATGTATTCAAAATTCTTCGACAATAAGGGAGCTTTGCCCCTGCACATCCATCATCGGGACAAACACGCCAGGTTGACGGGTCAGTTAGGCAAACCCGAGGCTTATTATTTTCCACCGCAAGTGAACAACCATGACGGTGATTTTCCTTATACCTTCTTCGGCCTCAATCCAGGCACAACCAGGGAGCAAGTCCGCCGGTGTCTGCTGAATTTTGCCAAAGGTGACAACAAAATTACGAATCTATCCACCGCATATCGGCTTGAAGTTGGCACTGGCTGGGATGTGCCGCCGGGGCTGCTGCATGCCCCGGGCAGTCTATGTACCTACGAGCCGCAGAAGGCTTCGGACGTCTTAGCGATGTACCAGTCGCTTACAGGCGACCAGATTGTACCTGAGCAGCTTCTATGGAAAGACACACCTAAAGACAAAATAGGTGACGTTAATCATTTGCTCGATGTGATTGATTGGGATTTGAACCTTGACCCCAATTTTGCAGCGAACAGATTTATGCGTCCGATGCCGGTCCGGCCGGTCGATGAAATGAAAGCTGAAGGCTATATTGAAAACTGGATATGCTATAAGTCAACTAACTTCAGTGCCAAAGAGCTTACCGTTCTTCCGGGCCAAACGATAACTGTCAAGGACAGTGCTTCCTGCGGCCTTATTATGATGGCCGGACACGGCAAGATGGGTCAGTGGGATATTGAGACGCCAACGCTTATACGGTACGGCCAGTTGACCAACGATGAGTTTTTCGTCAGCGAACGTGCAGCCAGAGAGGCAGTACAAATCACTAATCCCTCCAAGACCGAACCAATCGTTATGCTTAAGCATTTTGGGCCGGATAATCCGGACTTAACGATTAAATAATGAAGTTCTGGACGAGCTTCTGTTCATCTTAAAACAGCAGGGCAGTTAATTCTTCCTTTGTAATACTACGGGTGTGAACCCGTAGATGGAAGTACCCGCTGTCTTCTTGTATAATATTGCTATAGAGTGCAAGAAGCAAGCCCATGCGGTATATTACACACGGTATCATATTGTAATATCGACCAAATACCGCAGAAAGGTATTGAAAGCCGGTATTGATGAGTATTTGAAAAAGAGGGTACAGCGGATAAATAAGTTTCATCCTGAGATAGAAGTATTGGAGGTAAATACGGATTTAGACCATATACATTTAGTGATGTTTATACCCCCGAAGTTTTCTGTGAGTAAGGTTGTCAATATGGTCAAAACCAATACCTGCAACACGATGAGAAGAAAATTTTCATTTTTAGATAAGGTGTATTGGGATTTAGAAGGTATTTGGTCGATGGGCTACTTTGTTTCAACTGTAGGAATAAGTGAAGAGACGATACGGAAATATGTCCAGAAGCAGGGTCAAGAAGACAGCGGGCAAGCGAAGCTTGAATTTTAGAATGCTGCTGGCATAAGCCCGTAGTTATTTACTTGAAGAAAAATGCTGACACTTGTCATCTCGGCATACGGTAGATGGAAGCTGAGCATTGGCGAGCCCACCATCGCGGATTGGGTGATGACTGCTATGTATATAGCCACGGCTTTGCTCTGCTGGGCTTACGCGCGTTACCCGGAAACCCTTAGGGGACACCGTGCTTTTTGGAGGAGTCTCGCGGTTAGTCTGTTAGTGCTGGGCATCAATAAGCAATTAGACCTTCATGTTTTATTAGAGGCCATCTGTAGAGAAGTGGCCAAAAGGCACGGTTGGTACCCTCAGCGACGAACTATTCAGATGTGGTTTGTGATGGGACTTACATCGGCGAGTCTGGCTTTAGTAATATTCACAGGATTTGTAGTTCGTCGTGCATTGAGACAGCGGCTACTGACTTTTTGCGGCATAGTATTATTATACCCATCCAGAAAGAGAATTCGGTGTTATGCCCGGATGATCTGGAAATTCTCGGCCAAGAGACTACGTAAAGCCTTTGCATGTTCCTTGACATCCTCAAAGAATGTGTGACATGCCTCGTT